>QLAH01000013.1_pt1 | contig 284193 bp, 261 predicted proteins | sample 4693081 | NCBI WGS metagenome assembly QLAH01 (sample SAMN09425401, study PRJNA476045) | Lake water metagenome, whole genome shotgun sequencing project. | reverse complement strand
GTTAACAAATGCAGTAGTTGTGCCCTCACATGCCAGTGTGGTGTTTACGGTCCAAGGATTGGAACCTATACCATTGTCAAATATTGCCCAAGTTGAGGGTATACCGCTTTCAAAGTTTTCCGTGAATTGCGAATACCCTATACTTGTCAATAAAAACAATAGTAAAACTAAAGTAATTCTTTTCATAAATTATTGTTTTGTAAAGTTGTTTAGCCTACTAAAATATAAATTATAATTAAAATAACATTTAATGAAATTTAGATTTTGACCTAAATTCGACAAAAATCACATAATAACGATGAAATGTTAATAATATAAAAATCAGAAGTCTGTTTTGTATGATTTTCAAATGGATAAATAAACATTTTTGTATATTTGGCATCATACTTTTATTTTGAAAACAAAAATATACTTCGCATCCGATCAACATTTTGGGGCTCCCACTCCTGAGGAAAGTTTCCCTAGAGAACAAAAATTTGTGGCTTGGTTGGATGAAATCAAACAAGATGCAACAGCCTTGTTTTTACTAGGCGATTTGTTTGATTTTTGGTTCGAATATAAGACAGTAGTTCCTAAAGGGTTTGTGCGTGTTTTAGGAAAATTAGCTGAGCTTCGCGACAGTGGAATTCCAATTTATTTTTTTGTTGGCAATCACGATTTGTGGATGCATGATTACTTTGAAAAAGAATTAAACATTCCTGTTTATCATGATAATCAAGAATATACTTTTAACGGAAAAACGTTCTTAATTAGTCACGGTGATGGGAAAGGTCCCGGTGATAAAGGCTACAAACGAATGAAAAAAGTATTTACTAATCCGTTTTCTAAATGGTTATTTCGTTGGTTGCATCCGGATATCGGGGTGAAATTAGCTCAATATTTATCCGTAAAAAACAAATTGATTTCCGGTGCCGAAGATGTCAAATTTTTAGGCGAAGAAAACGAATGGCTAGTTCAATACGCTAAACGAAAACTCACTTTTAAACATTATAATTATTTCGTTTTCGGACATCGTCATTTACCCATGCAATTGGAAGTAGGAGAAAATTCAACCTACATCAACCTCGGTGATTGGATTGGCTATTTTACTTATGGTGTTTTCGATGGAGAAAAATTTGAGTTGAAAGAATTCAACAATTATTAAAAAAAGGCAATATACATTCTTTAAATTTCCAAACAATCCCTAATTCTGCTTGATATTCATCTTCTTCATTTTTATCTCTACCAGAATAAATACCTATTAAATCCAATCTTTCAGTAGATAAAGCTAATGTTTCTTTATTTTCTATAACAGAGATATTTTTTTTTCTTATTACTGGAGAACCTGACATCCCTTTTTTTGTTTTCCCATCTACATAAAAAATTGGTAATTCATCAAAAGCATCAGGCTCAGACGCTATTGTTGCAGATTTATAAATTGGATAATTATTTGGCATAATTCTACTTTTGATAGGGTAACCAACAATAAACACATCATCCATTATTCTTATATCAATTTCAATATCTATCTCTTTTATATCAAAAGAAATAAGAAATAAATTTAAATTGTCTTCAAAATAATTCGTAAGCTCAATTACAGAAACGTCAATTTTTTTTCCAAAAATAGGATGTAAAATATATTTTGGAGATTCTAAATTAAAATCATCTTCATTCTCATATTTGTTATATAATTCTACATTATCAATTCCAGCTTCATGATGATGATATCCTCCCGTTTTAGAATTTTCAATTATGTGAAAATCTAAATTAAAAAAACCTGGAATTGCCCCGTTATTATTGATTATTTCATCAGTAAAAATATTTTTTCCGTTAAAAACATGCAAATTAGAAATCAAGTAAATCTTCTCATTTATTTTGAAAAAAAATCCAGAAGCCCAACCCATACTCTTCTTTGTGTCTAACGACAATATTTCAATTCTAACAGTTTTTAACGAATTTGTATTTATTTTACCTTTATGCATAATTTCTATCTAATAGCTTTCGCTCTTAATTGCACCGTAACATTTCCATTGAACTCATTTTCATCAATACAAAAAGCCATTTCAAACGGTTGATGATTTTTGGTTAGCTCCAATTTCTTTCCTAAACCAAAACCAATTACACCAAAACCTTCTGAGTTATTTTGTTTGACAAATAACTTCAAATGTTCCTCGTTTTGACCAAGCGTTTTTCCGTAACCGGTATCAACTACATTTTTTGCCATAAAAACCGGTGTCATATTTTCAGGACCAAAAGGTTCAAATTGATGTAAAAGACGAATTAGTTTCGGATTAATTTCTGTTAAATCTATTTCGGCATCAACCGATATTTCAGGAATTAATAAATCGGGATGAATCGTTTCCTGAACGACTTTTTCAAATGCTTCTTTAAATTGAATATAATTTTCTTCTTTCAATGTCATTCCGGCCGCATACATGTGTCCACCAAACTGTTCTAAATGTTCAGAGCATTTTTCCAAGGCATTATATACATCGAAATCTTTTACAGAACGAGCTGAAGCCGCTAATTTATCACCGCTTTTCGTAAAAACTAACGTTGGACGATAATAAGTCTCCGTCAAACGAGAGGCCACAATTCCAATTACACCTTTGTGCCAATTTTCATTGTAAACCACGGTTGTGAATTTTTCTTTTTCGTTGTTTTCTTCAATTTGAGCCAAGGCTTCAAAAGTAATTTGTTTGTCTAAATCTTTTCGATCCAGATTATATCCTTCAATCTCAGAAGCAAATTGTTCCGCTTGTTCTAAATTAAATTCAGTCAATAATTCAACTGCGTGATTGCCGTGCTTAATTCTTCCGGCGGCATTGATTCTGGGAGCAATTATAAAAACCACGTCGGTAATCGTGAGTACTTTTTTCTTTACATTTTGAATCAATGCCTTAATTCCGGGTCTTGGGTTGGAATTAATGACTTCTAAACCAAATTTAGCCAAAATGCGATTTTCTCCCGTCATCGGAACAATATCTGCTGCTATAGCCGTGGCGACTAAATCTAAATAAGGAATTAAATTTTCAATGGTTTCGCCTCTGTTTTGTGCCAACGCTTGAATCAATTTAAATCCAACTCCGCAACCACAAAGTTCGTCATACGGATAAGTACAATCACTTCTTTTTGGGTCTAAAACGGCAATGGCTTCTGGCAAAATTTCACCTGGTCGATGGTGATCACAGATGATGAAATCAATATTTTTTTCTTTCGCATAAGCCACATGATCAATTGATTTTATTCCGCAATCCAAGGCAATGATTAAAGAAAAACCATTGTCGTCGGCAAAGTCAATTCCTTTGAACGAAATACCGTAACCTTCATCATACCGATCCGGAATGTATGTAGCAATATTAGAATAAATCGTTTTTAAATAGGAAGAAACCAATGAAACTGCTGTCGTTCCATCCACATCATAATCGCCAAAAACTAAAATATTTTCTTGATTGGCGATGGCTTTTTCAATTCGTTGAACAGCTTTATCCATATCTTTCATCAAATACGGATCATGCAAATCGTTTAAAGACGGTCGAAAAAATTGTTTTGCTTGATTAAATGTAGAAATTCCTCTTTGTACTAAAAGTGAGGCGATTAGTTTGCTAACATTAAGTTCGTTAGCTAATTGCGAAACCAAATGAGGCTCCGGTTTGGGTTTGATGGTCCAACGCATAGTGTATTAATTTTGAATGGCTTATACTTTTGGATGGTACTCAATTTTCACATCCACTTGGGCAAATTTACGAAACATTTCCATAACGCCACAATATTTTTCTACTGATAAATTGACAATTTTTTGTAATTTCTCCTTTTCTAAATCATTTCCATAAAAATGGTAAACCATACGAACCGAATGATAATATTTAGGATGCTCTTCGGTTAAATCGCCTTCAACATCGATATGAAATGCCTCTACAGAAACTTTCATTTTAGGCAATAACGAGGCCACATCAATTCCCGTACAACCTGCCAACGCATCTAACATCAAAGCTTTTGGACGAAGTCCGTTATTTGTGCCACCAATTTCAATATCTGCGTCAATTCTGAATTTTCCTCCAGGATTGGTCGCTTCAAACGCCATTCCACCTAACCATTTTGTTGAAATTTGATGTGTCATGCTGTACTTTTTTTCAAAGATAATGAATTTTTAAAAATTTTTTTATCCTAAAAAATTATCGTACATTTGTTGCATATTTGTTTCATTAATGAATAAAATCAGCTATAATGTATCAAAATAGTTACTATAAAAATTGGTATGCCATGACAGATGCCGCTGTTGTTCAATCGCTTTGTTCTAGTTTGAAACAAATGCGACTAAACAAAAACATCTCTCAAGAAGAACTTGCCGAACAATGTGGTTTAAGCCGAATTACCATCAGTCGTATGGAATCCGGAAAGGCTATTAATTTGTTAACCATGGTGCAAGTGATGCGTGCGTTAGGAAAACTAGAACTCTTCAATTACCTCAACGAAGAACCGGAAATTAGTCCGTTACAAGTCATGGAAGAACGTTCAAAATACCGCAAAAAAGCTTCACCATCTAAATAATTATGAATACCGTTGCTGCTGTAAAAATTTGGAATCGCAAAGTTGGTGCGGTGCTGTGGGACGAATCTAAAAATGTGGGTGTTTTTGAATTTGATAAAAATTTTATTGACTCCGGTTTAGATTTATCGCCCATTACCCTTCCAATATCCGAAGCCAAAAAAGGTCGACGGGTGTTTTCCTTTCCTTTTTTAAATTTTGAAACGTTCAAAGGGTTGCCGGGATTATTGGCAGACAGTTTACCGGACAAATTTGGTAATCAAGTAATTGATGCCTGGCTCGCTCAACAAGGTAAAACCGCACAAAGTTTCAACCCGGTTGATCGACTGTGTTATATTGGCAAACGCGGCATGGGAGCATTAGAATTTGAACCTGAATCCGGCTCATCAATCATCCCATCAAATAAATTAGAAATAAACGCTTTAGTAGAATTTGCCAAAGAAGTTTTGGCGGAACGGGCTTCGTTTCAAACCAATTTGCAAGATGAAAAGGGTTTTTCAGACATTCTTCAAGTGGGAAGTTCTGCTGGTGGAGCTCGTGCGAAAGCCATTATTGCGTACAATCAAAAAACAGGCGAAGTTCGCTCAGGTCAAATTGATGGATTGGAAGGTTTTGATTATTGGCTGATAAAATTTGACGGCGTGACCAATCATCAATTAGGCGACCCAAAAGGCTATGGCAATATTGAATATGCTTATTATTTGATGGCAACCGCTGCCGGAATCAACATGATGGAAAGCGAATTGAAAATTGAAAATCAGCGAGCTCATTTTATGACCAAACGTTTTGATCGCGTGAACAACCAAAAAATGCACATGCAAACGTTGTGTGGTTTAGCTCATTTTGATTATAATATGCCGGGGTCGTATTCGTATGAACAAGCGTTGATGGTGATGCGACAAAAGCAATTACCTTATCCTGACATGGAAGAATTATTTAGAAGAATGATTTTTAACGTGATGGCGAGAAATCAAGATGATCATACCAAAAATATTTCATTTTTGATGAATTCGGAAGGAAAATGGTCGCTTTCACCGGCGTATGATGTGACTTTTGCCTTTAATCCGTCCAATTTTTGGTTGAAGGCTCATCAAATGACGATTAATGGAAAAAAGGAAAACATTGAGTTAAATGATGTAGTAACGTTAGCGAAAAACGTCAACATCAAAAAGCCACAACAAATTATTGATGAATGTCGAGAAGCAATTTTAAAATGGGATGAATTTGCCGAAAAAGCACTTATCCCTTCGGCTCAACAAAAAGAAATAAAAAGCTTGTTTAATTTATTGATGTAACTTTATTGTTTCATTAACGTATAAAAATAACCATAACGAAACTTATTTGTTACAATTTATTTTGATGCTTTTCCGCCAACTACTACCACAATTTCACCTTTGGCGGGTTTAGCTTCAAAATGTTTTAAAACGTCGGATGCAGTTCCGCGAACGGTTTCTTCGTGCAATTTTGATAATTCCCTGGAAACAGAAACTTGTCTTTCGGCACCAAAATATTGTACAAATTCGGCTAAGGTTTTGTTTAATTTGTGTGGGGAAACGTAGAAAATCATCGTTCTAACTTCTTCTGCTAATGCCAAAAAGCGGGTTTGTCTTCCTTTTTTATCAGGCAAAAAACCTTCGAATACAAATTTATCGTTTGGCAAACCACTGTTCACCAAAGCGGGAACAAAAGCGGTGGCACCGGGCAAACATTCTACTTCAATATTATTTTCCACACAAGCTCGGGTAAGTAAAAATCCCGGATCGGAGATAGCAGGAGTTCCCGCATCAGAAATCAACGCAAGGGTTTCTCCGGCTTGCAAGCGTTTGATCAAACCTTCTACAGTTTTGTGTTCGTTATGCATGTGGTGACTTTGCATATGCGTTCCAATCTCAAAATGCTTCAATAATTTTCCGCTGTTTCGAGTGTCTTCGGCTAAGATGCAATCTACTTCTTTGAGCACTTTAATGGCTCTAAAAGTCATGTCTTCTAGGTTTCCAATGGGTGTTGGAACGATGTAGAGTTTGCTCATGGTAAAGTTTTAAAAATCATAAAGATGAGATCTCTCCTTCGTCGAGATGACAAGATTGCGGAGAAAAACGTTTAGGCAAATTTTTTCTCCACCAAATTCATAAAACGATCCGCATATTCTTCTTTTCCTTCCCAATTGTTATAATCAGGTTTCACCATATCTACAATAAATTGTTGTACTTCTTCAAACGAATCATAGGTGCTGATTTGTGAAATTACACGGTTAAAATCTTCGTTGCTTCCGCCAAATAAATGTTTCACAAAGGCAATTCGGTCATTCAAACCAATGTTGATTCCTTTAATTAAGGTATCGTTTAAGGAGGATATTTTGTGTTCGGTTTTTACTGTAAAGGTTTCCGTTTTGGTTTCGATTTTAACCTCCGGAATGATGGTTTCTTCTACTTTTTCAAATGAAATTTCGGTTACTTTTTCCACTTCTTTCGGAACGTCATTCACTTTTACAAATTCAGGTTCTTTATAATCTGTTCCCAGTAAATCTTCAAATGAAATTTGTTTTTGTTCCATTTTAGCAACCGGTTTTTCTTCTTCTTCTGTTGCTAATTCAAATAACGGACTAAAAACAGACTCTTCTATTTCTTCTTTTGTCTCTTCTTGAACGGGTTCTTCTTCTCGCGTTTCAGCTATGATTTCTTCAACAAAAACTTCTTCTTCCGCTTCTTCTTCTTCTTCTTCTGCTGCTACAACTTCCTCCTCTTCCTCAATTATTTCTTCTGCAATCGTTTCTTCAGCAACTACTTCTTGAATAGGTTCTTCTTCAACAGTTTCAGCTTGAACTTCTTCTTTTACAAAAATTTCATGCTGAACAGGAACTTCGGCAAAGAGTTTTTCTTCTAATTCTTCTTCAGAAATTTCATCTTTCAACACATTGATATTTTCTTCATAAAACCGAAGAACCGCTAATTTTTCATATAATTTTTGAGCTTCCTGATGCAATTGAACGACATCTTCTTTTCCTTTTAATTTTAAAACACGGTGTGCAATACTAATTAAATCTGCTTCTAACTTTTTCTTCATAACTTTTACAATTATATTGAATTTAGCGAATGGAATTTTATAAATTTGTTTCTGATACAAAATAACATAAAATATGTTATTCTTTAGCTAGAAAAGTAGAAAATGTTTCTTGAAAATACCGTAAATCATAAAGAACAATTTGGCTGGATTGAAGTAATCTGCGGTTCGATGTTCTCGGGAAAGACCGAAGAACTGATTCGCCGACTCAAAAGAGCTCAGTTTGCCAAGCAAAAAGTGGAGATTTTTAAACCCGCCATCGATACGCGTTATCACGATGAAATGGTGGTTTCTCATGACGCAAATGAAATTCGTTCTACACCCGTACCGGCCGCCGCCAATATTCGTATTTTGGCTCAAGGTTGCGATGTGGTGGGTATTGATGAAGCTCAATTTTTTGACGATGAAATTGTTGCCATTTGTAATGATTTAGCCAATTCAGGTATTCGAGTAATTGTAGCCGGATTGGATATGGATTTTAAAGGCAACCCTTTTGGCCCCATGCCGGCATTGATGGCAACAGCCGAATATGTCACCAAAGTGCACGCCGTTTGCACCCGAACCGGGAATTTAGCCAATTACAGTTTCAGAAAAGCTGACAATGATAAATTAGTTATGCTAGGCGAAACCGAAGAATATGAACCGTTAAGCAGAGCCGCATACTATCATGCTATGCGTGAACAAGCCGAACACAAAATTGAAGCGGAAAACAAATCAAAAACCTAAGCCGTGAGTCTCGTTGTCAACGATATTATCCCTCAACTTCAAGCTGAATTTTTCGGAAATCATCCTGAAAACAGTATTCAGAATGTTTCCATAGACAGTCGTTCGTTGCAAAATAACCAATACACGCTTTTCTTTTGTATTATCGGACCGAACCATAATGGTCATACCTATATTAAAGAATTGATTGAAAAAGGCGTTTGCAATTTTGTGGTTTCCGAAAATGTTGAATTCGTTGAAGGGGTGAATTTTTTAAAAGTGGAAAACACTTTGATTGCTCTGCAACAATTTGCCGCTTTTTATCGAAAAAAATTCAGTTTTCCTATCATTGGCATCACCGGAAGTAACGGAAAAACCATCGTAAAAGAATGGCTTAATTTTTTATTGAGTCCCGATTATAACATTATCCGAAGTCCAAAAAGCTATAACTCTCAAGTAGGTGTACCGCTCTCTGTAATTGGGATTAATGAGCAACACAATTTAGGCATTTTTGAAGCGGGAATTTCCACCGTGAACGAAATGCAAAAGTTGGAAGCCATCATTCAGCCTACCATAGGAATCTTAACGAATATTGGTTCTGCTCACGATGAAGGTTTTGAGAATTTGGGTCAGAAAATCAAAGAAAAATTAAAACTTTTCCCAAATGTTGACGTGCTGATTTACAATAAAAATAAATCAATAGATGCTTTTTTAAATCCAAACATCAAAACGTTTTCTTGGAGTTCTAGCGATCAATCGGCAGATGTGATGATTCATCACAAAACTACCCACGATAAAACATCTTTAAATGTAACCATTGATAAAACTTGTTTTAAAATCAACATTCCCTTTTCGGATGAAGCGTCTATTGAAAATGTGATTCAATGTTTGATGGTCATGTTTTATTTTAAGTATGATTTTGACACCATTCAAAATCGCTTGTCGCTTTTGTATCCGATTGAAATGCGGTTAAAAGTAAAGAAAGGCATCAACAATACGACCATCATCGATGACAGTTACAGTTCTGATTTTCAATCGTTGAAAATTGCATTGGATTTTTTAGAAAACCAAAAACAACACCATAAAAAAACCTTGATTTTATCGGATATTTTTCAAAGTGGTTTGGAAAATGACGAATTGTATTCGCGTGTTTCACAAATGGTGATTTCCAATAAAATCAGTCGTGTGATTGGTGTAGGCGAAACCATTTCACACTATAAACACAAATTTTTAAACGGCGTAACGTTTCTTTCTCAAGCCGACTTCTTAGCTCATTTTGACAGTTTACATTTTGAAAATGAAACCATTCTCATCAAAGGGGCACGCAGTTTTCATTTTGAAGAAATTGTTTCGTTGTTAGAAGAAAAAACACATGAAACGGTTTTGGAAATTAACTTAAATGCTCTTTCTCACAATTTTAATTTTTACAAAGCTAAGCTAAAACCGGAGACCAAAATGATGGTAATGGTCAAAGCGTTTAGCTATGGAAACGGCGGTTTGGAAATTGCCAAATTGCTCGAATATCACAAAGCAGATTATTTGGGTGTGGCTTTCGCCGACGAGGGAATTGCTCTCAAAAGCAACGGAATTCAATTACCGATTATGGTTTTGAATCCTGAATCTACCAGCTTTGAAGCCATCATTCAACATCAGTTGGAACCCGAAATTTACAGTTTAAAAGGATTGAATGCCTTTTTAAAAATTGCCAAACAAAAACAGCTAAAGCAATTTCCGATTCATCTTAAAATTGATACCGGAATGCATCGATTGGGTTTTGAGGAACCGCATTTGGAGGAATTAATTTCTATTTTGAAAAACTGTAAATACGTTCAAGTGAAAAGTATACTATCGCACATGGCAACGAGCGATGATTTAGCACACCACGATTTTGCGTTGGAACAAATTGAAAAATTCAACCGTATTTCTACTCATATTATTGCGGCATTAGAAATTAATCCGATTCGGCATATCTTGAATACTTCGGGAATTTCCAATTATCCGCAAGCTCAATTTGATATGGTTCGATTGGGGATTGGTTTATATGGTATTTCAAACGATGCAAACGAGCAAAAGTTTTTGGAAAATGTAGGCACTTTAAAATCGGTGATTTCTCAAATCAGAACCATTCAAGCCGGAGAAAGTGTAGGTTACGGCCGACGCTTTATAGCCGAAAAAGAGACCCGAATTGCCACCATTCCTATTGGTTATGCTGATGGAATCAGAAGAAGTTGGGGCAACGGACTCGGTTTTGTCATCATCAACAACCAAAAAGCCACGATAGTTGGCAGTGTTTGTATGGATATGTTAATGGTCGACATTACCGACATTCCTTGTGTGGAAGGAAACGAAGTCATCATTTTAGGCGAAAATCCATCCGTAACGTTTATGGCTAATCAATTAAATACTATTCCGTATGAAATTCTGACAGGAATTTCACAACGTGTAAAGCGAATTTTCTACAGAGAGTAATTTTTTTATTGCAATTGTTAAAATTTTAACTAACTTCGTTTTAACAAAACTTTAAAAACTAAAATTATGTTGAAAGAATTTAAGAATTTTATCATGACCGGCAATGTTATTGAATTTGCCGTTGCAGTAATTATGGCGGGTGCTGTAGGTGCTGTAGTAAACGGATTTGTTAGCGATATCGTTATGCCTGTTGTTGGGATGTTAACAGGAGGCGTTGACTTTTCTGAAATGAAAGTAGTTTTACAAGCCGCCGTAGCAGAATCAGAAGGCGTTGCTGCCGTACCGGAAGTAGCTATTCGTTGGGGAGCTTGGGTAAATACCTTAGTGAACTTGGTAATTGTAGGTTTTGTAATGTTTATAATCATTAAAGGTTACAACAAAATGAGAAAACCAAAAGAAGAAGCACCAGCACCTCCGGCTGGACCAACACAAGAAGAATTATTGGCTGAAATCAGAGATTTGTTGAAAAAATAGTCGTTCCGCTACACTATATATTCTAATTTATACTGAATTTATTTCAGTACTAAACCCCGACTTGTTCGGGGTCTTTTTTTACAAAAAACCAAAATTTTGTGAAACAGACTTTTTTCACCTTAATATTCTATACTTTTGCATTTTAAATCTAAAAATTCACACATGAGAGTTGCAGTTGTTGGTGCTACCGGAATGGTTGGCGAAGTTATGCTACAAGTTTTAGCGGAGAGAAATTTTCCGATTACGGAATTAATTCCGGTTGCTTCTGAAAAGTCAATTGGAAAAGAAATTGAATTCAAAGGAAATAAATATAAGGTAGTTGGATTGCAAACCGCCGTAGAAATGCGTCCGGACATTGCGTTATTTTCTGCTGGAGGAGAAACTTCCTTGGCTTGGGCTCCCAAATTTGCTGAAGCTGGCACAACCGTTATCGACAATTCTTCCGCTTGGCGAATGGACCCGACCAAAAAATTAGTGGTTCCTGAAATCAATGCTTCCGAATTAACCAAAGACGATAAAATCATTGCCAATCCTAACTGTTCAACGATTCAAATGGTGATGGTTTTAAATCCGTTACATAAAAAATATAACGTAAAACGAGTAATTGTTTCTACCTATCAATCCATTACCGGAACGGGTGTAAAAGCGGTGCAACAATTGGAAAATGAATATGCCGGTGTGAAAGGCGAAATGGCGTATCCGTACCCAATTCACCGAAATGCAATCCCACAATGTGATGTGTTTGAAGACAACGGCTACACCAAAGAAGAAATGAAATTGGTTCGTGAAACCCAAAAAATTATGGGCGACAGAAGCATTTCCGTGACCGCAACCGCCATCCGAATTCCTGTTGTTGGCGGACACAGTGAGGCGGTAAATGTAGAGTTTTCCAATGATTTTGAGGTGAATGAAGTGCGTTCGATTTTACACAACACACCAGGCGTTACCGTTCAAGATAATTTGGACACCAAAACCTATCCGATGCCCATTTATGCTCAAGGGAAAGATGATGTTTTTGTAGGTAGAATTCGCCGTGACGAAAGCCAGCCCAATACCTTAAATATGTGGATTGTAGCCGATAATTTACGCAAAGGTGCAGCGACTAATACGGTGCAAATTGCGGAGTATTTGGTGGAGAATAAATTAGTATAAGCTAATTTTATTATAGTGAGAAGCTCCTTTTTAGGGGCTTTTTTTGTTTGTTGATTTGGAAAGAATATTTGGTGATAGTAAGATAGTAGTAAATTTTTGTTATTTTTATTGAAATTTATGCTCCCAAGGTTGAAGGACTTTTTAAAATTGAGACTTTCTTATCTTATTATATAGAAATAAATATTTATGAAAATTTTAAAAGTTATTTTAGTTTTATCATTAATTACTATTAAAGGATTTTGTCAAGATAATAAATTTAATGTGGTGATTTTTTTAAATGATGAACTTGTTGAAAAGGTTTATGATTTTAAAATTTTTGAAGATGATTCACTACTTTATAATAGTGAATATACAATAGGAGAATTGACAATAATAGATAGCTTTGATAGACAAAAGTTTAAAGAAAAGTCTCTTGATATTATCAAGTTTAAATTTAACATACTTGAAGGCACAAAAAATATTTCTAAGTATAGTGATTATGAAGTAGTTCTTGAAAGATTTTTTTTGGAGAGAAAATTTATAGTTTTAAGACTTTATAATTTAGAGTCCAAAAAGTATAGAAAGAGGATTAAAAAAAAGGCGTTGAAGTATAATTATAATATTTATTCAAATGGAGTAAGCAAATTGAATCTATAGGTGATAATGCATAACTAGTGATGAAAAAAATTCAGAATTTCATTCTCTTTCGTAAACTCTTCTTAAAAAATTCGCTATAAATTGCTTTTTCCCTACCTTTGCACCCAATGAAAAAGAAAGTAGCCATACTAAACCTGTATTTAATGTCGGCAGTGTTGTTCACAATACTGTTTCAGTCATTGCATGCCTACAGGCATTTAGTGGCTGATTATTTTGATGAAACCGAAGTGTGTCATCATTCGCACGATGGTTTTTCGCATCAACATGCAGAAGACGATTGTTCTGTTTGTGACTTTCATTTTTGGTTTTACATCCAACCGGAAGTTTTAACCTATCGCTTTGATTTACCGATTAAGCCTGTTCCCTATTTAATTAAGGAACAAGCCATTATTTCTACCTTTTCAGGTTCACTTTTTTCGTATCGCGGACCGCCGCAAACCGTTTAAAATCTTAGAAACAAAAAATAGTCATTTGCTACATCAATAGTAATGACTTCATGTGTTTTATATTTTGAACCGGAAAAATGCGATACTTTTATATCCTTTTCTTCTTGTTAGTATTTGGATTTTCGAGCTATGGTCAATTCACGTTAAGTGGAAAAATCATCAACGAAAAAAATCAACCGCTAACCGGAAGTCACATTCATACCAAGTACCTGAATACCGCCAGTAATCCTATTGGCGAATTCGAAATCAACGGTTTGCCCAAAGGCGAATTGCGGGTGTATATTTCCTATTTGGGATATACTACCTGTGATACACTGGTGGATATGACCGAAGATGTGGTGCTGAATGTGCAATTGAAACCTTCCGAAACGAAATTAGAAACGGTTACTGTCAAACAAAAAACAGCCAAAGTCAGCAGTAGTGTATCGGAGCAACAAATTTCGAAAACGGCTATTGAGCGAAACAGTTCCAAAACGTTGGCTGAAGCCTTGAAAGAAGTTCCCGGTGTATCCCTTTTGCGAACCGGAACTTCCATTGTGAAGCCGGTGATTAACGGTTTGCACAGCAGTCGAGTGCCTATTTTTTCCAATCAAGTTCGCTTGGAAGACCAACAATGGGGAACGGAACACGCTCCGAATTTTGACTTGAACGCTGCCGGAAAAATTTCAGTTGTCAAAGGTGCTTCGGGCTTGCAATACAGTGGTGATGCGGTGGGTGGAATGGTAATTATCGAATCAATTCGTGTGAAACAAGATACGTTGTTTGGTAAAACGATTGTCAGCGGTTCATCCAACGGTCGTGGCGGAACAATAAGTTCAAGTATTCACAAAGGAAATTCGGAAGGTTGGCGATGGAATGCGTTGGGAACGTTCACGTATTTTGGTGATCGGGAAGCTCCGGATTATGTTTTGTCCAATTCCGGAAATCGCGAACTGAATTTTTCAGGCGATATTTCGTTTGTAAAAGAAAACTATGAACTTTCTGCTTTTTACAGTTTGTATAATGCTACAATTGGTATTTTGAGTGCTTCCCACATTGGAAATGTAACCGATTTGTATAATTCCATCAACAATCAAATTCCCTATAGAATTGATGATTTTACGTATTTGATTGAACAACCCAAACAAGCCATTCAGCATCATTTATTTAAGTTAAATTATTTGCAAAAGGTGGATGAAAGCAGTTCGATTTCTACTTTTTATTCGCTTCAATTTAACAACCGAAATGAATTTGACATCCGTAGAGGAGGAAATGTCAACAAAGCCGCTTTGGATTTACAGCTAACGACACATTCTCTTCAATCAGATTATAAAAAAGAGTGGGAACGTTTTAGTTTGAAAACCGGAATCAGCGGATTATTTCAAAATAATTTTGCCAATCCAAGAACCGGTGTGCGACCTTTGATTCCGACGTATGTTCGATTTGACGGAAGTGGGTATGGCATCGGAACCTATGAAATCAAAGAGGATTTGGTGCTTGATGGGGGCATTCGTTATGATTTTTCTACCATCGAAGCGACGAAATATTATTTGAAATCCCGTTGGGACGAACGCGGTTATCAAGCTGATTTTGGTGACATTATTGTGGGAGAATTTGCAGATCAATGGCTTACTAAGCCACAATTTACGTTTCATAACGTTTCTGCGAGTTTAGGTATACGAAAAGATTTTCAGTCGGATTGGAAATGGTTGAACAACTTGAGCTTATCCAACAGAAATCCGAATCCATCTGAATTTTTCTCCGATGGGTTGCATCATTCCACCGGACAAATTGAGTTGGGTGATTTACGTTTGAAAAAAGAAGAATCACTTAAATTTTCTTCTTCTTTATCGAAAAATGGAAAGTCCTTTTCAATGGAAATCAACCCATTTTTGCATTACATTTCTAATTTCATGTATTTGCGACCCATTGGTTTTGAAACGACAATTCGTGGAGCTTTTCCGGTTTGGGAGTTTCAACAAACGAATGCCCGCTTGATAGGAATCGACTTTCATTCGACTTGGAACATTCACTCCAATTGGCAACATAAATTTTCGTTTGCGTATGTCAATGGCGAAGATTTAATTAAAAATCAACCATTAATTGACATGCCGCCGATGACGATTTCGACTTCCATCCAATACAAAAAACCGGAATGGAATGGATTGATTCTGGAACTTCAATCGGAGACTGTTTTTCGTCAATACCGTTATCCTAATTTCAATTTTGAAACGGATATTATTGTGGATGGTGAATTTGTTCCGGTTTTGGTTGACATTAGTACTCCGCCAAAAGCGTATCAATTGTTTCATTTTTATTCGGAAATGAAGGTGAAGACTTTCAAAAATTTGGATACTACTATCGCTTTATCCGTTCAAAATATGTTAAACACAAACTACCGTGACTACTTAAATCGCCAACGTTTTTTTGTTGATGAAATGGGTAGAAACATACAATTACAATTAAAAATTAATTATTAAAAAACACAAAAATGAAAAATTTAAAAATCATGGCTTTGGCCTTAACAGCAATCTTTACGTTCAATTCATGTAGTAATGATGATTCTCCGGTCATTGAAGAAGAATTAATCACCACGTTAACCGCAACGTTTGCAGGTGGTGGGCAAACGATTACTTTAACCTCTAGAGATGCAGACGGTGATGGACCTAATGCACCGGTTATCACCGTAAACGGGAATTTTGCTCCTTCAACTACGTATACCGGTTCAGTTCAATTTTTGAATGAATTGGAAAACCCGGCTGAAGATAAAACTGCGGAAATAGAAGAAAAGGATTTAGAACACCAAGTTTTTTATCAAATTTCAAATAGCTTAGGCATCTTTTCGTATAATGATTTTGATTCAAATGGTAAACCGCTTGGATTATTATTTACCTTTACAACAGGTGCTAATACAGGTACTGGAAATATCACAATCACTTTAAGGCACTTGTTAAATAAAAATGCAGCCGGTGTTTCTGAGGGTAACATTACCAATGCTGGAGGTTCCACTGATATCGAGGTTACTTTTCCTGTAATTGTGCAATAAACTGTCACAAAATATTGCTTTTCAATCAAACCCCACCAATGTTGGGGTTTGTTTTTTTTATTTTATTTTGTGATATTTATAAAGTTTTTTTTATTAATTTAGTTATTTTAATACCATTTTCTAACAAAAACAATAAAAACTATGAATTCACAATTTACAAAACTTATGAGAATATTGCTTGGAGCAATTTTAGTAATTTTCGGACTTAACAAGTTTATTCATTTTATTCCGGCTCCGGAGTTACCGGAAAATGCAGCTGATTTTATCAATTCGTTAGTTTCAACCGGCTATATTTTACAAGTAGTTGGTGTAGTTGAAATAGTGATTGGTATATTTTTATTGTTAAACAAATGGGTGGCATTTTCTTTAATTGTTTTAGTTCCTATATCAGTAAATATTTTGTTGTTTCATTTGTTTTTAGACATTCCCGGAATAAGTGGAGCATTATTAGTAGCGGTAATAAACGGTGTTTTGATGTACAAGTTATGGCCCAAATACAAACCTTTATTTAACTAAAATTAACAACTCGATTGTTTACATTTGTACATCAATCAATTATTTCAATGAAAAAATCTTTATCAACAATTGCAATTGTTTGTGTGATGAGTATGAATGCACAAACCAGTTCTCCTATTCAATATCCTGAAACAAAAAAAGTTGACGTAAAAGACACTTATTTTGGTTCGGAAGTAAACGACCCTTATCGTTGGTTGGAAGACGACCGCTCAAAGGAAACAGAAGATTGGGTAAAAACCCAAAATGAAGTGACATTTAAATTTTTAAACACCATTCCTTATCGTAATCAAATTAAAGAACGATTAGCCAAACTTTGGAATTATGAGCGTATTTCGGCACCGTTTAAAGAGGGGAATTATACCTATTTCTACAAAAATAATGGTTTGCAAAATCAATCGGTTTTATACCGAAAAGACAAATCCGGTAAAGAAGAAATTTTTCTAGACCCTAATACATTTGCGACGGACGGAACAATTTCTTTAGCGAATTTAGAATTTTCAAAAGACGGTTCGTTGGTTGCCTATTCAATATCTGAAGGAGGAAGCGATTGGAACAAAATCATCATTATGGATGCGGTTTCTAAAAAAGTGTTGGAACAACCCATTGTTGATGTAAAATTCAGCGGCATTTCTTGGTTAGGAAATGATGGTTTCTTTTATTCCAGTTATGATAAACCGGAAGGAAGTGAACTTTCTGCCAAAACAGATCAACACAAATTGTATTACCATAAATTAGGAACTGCTCAAAAAGAAGATAAAGTTATTTTTGGTCTAAACGAAAAAAGACGTTATGTGGGTGGTGGTGTTTCTGAAGACCAACAATACTTGATTATCACAGCGGCTAACTCTACAACCGGAAATGAGTTATACATTAAAGATTTAAGTAATCCAAATAGTAAGTTAGAAACGATTGTAGATAATTTCAATAGTAATAATTATATAATTGATAATGTTGGTTCAAAATTATACATCGTAACGAACTTGAATGCTCCCAACCAAAAAATTGTAACGGTGGATGCGAAAAATGCCAAACCAGAAAATTGGAAAGACTTCATTCCTCAGACAGATTATGTTTTGTCTCCATCTACAGGTGGCGGTTATATTTTTGCCAACTATATGAAAGACGCCATTTCACAAGTTGTTCAATATGATTATGAAGGAAGAGCTATACGTGAAGTAAAATTACCTGGAGTTGGTTCTGCCGGAGGTTTCGGTGGGAAAAAGACGGAAAAAGAATTATATTTCTCTTTTTCCAATTATGTCACTCCCGGAACCATTTATTCATTTGATCCCAAAACCGGAACATCAAAAGAATACCAAAAACCGAAAGTAGATTTCAATTCTGCTGATTATGAAAGTAAGCAAGTTTTTTACACTTCTAAAGACGGCACAAAAATTCCGATGATTATTACCCATAAAAAAGGAATAAAATTGGATGGTAAAAACCCAACAATTCTTTATGGATATGGTGGATTCAATGTAAGCTTAACACCAAGTTTCAGTATTACCAATGCTGTTTGGATGGAAAATGGCGGAATTTATGCGGTGGCTAATTTACGTGGTGGCGGTGAATACGGTAAAAAATGGCACGATGCCGGAACACAAATGAAAAAGCAAAACGTATTTGACGATTTTATTGCTGCCGGCGAATATTTAATCGCTCAAAAGTATACGTCTTCTGATTATTTAGCTATTCGCGGTGGTTCTAACGGTGGATTATTGGTGGGAGCGGTAATGACGCAACGTCCGGATTTAGCAAAAGTCGCTTTACCGGCGGTAGGCGTGTTAGACATGTTACGTTACAACACATTTACAGCAGGAGCAGGATGGGCGTATGACTACGGAACAGCTAACGATAATAAAGAAATGTTTGAGTATTTAAAAAACTACTCGCCAGTTCACAATGTAAAAAAAGGAGTAAAATACCCTGCTACTTTAGTAACAACCGGTGACCATGACGATAGAGTTGTGCCGGCACACAGTTTTAAATTTGCAGCTGAATTACAAGACAAACAAGCGGGAGAAAATCCGGTGTTGATACGAATTGATGTGAATGCCGGGCATGGTGCCGGAAAACCCATTTCTAAAACTATTGAGGAAAATGCCGATATACAAGCTTTTACGTTGTTTAATATGGGGATAAAGAAAATCTAAAAGTAGATTTAGAAAAAAACAACCGCTATTTTGCAGATTATAATTTGCGAATTAGCGGTTATTTTTTTGTCTTTTTGGAACACATATTAAAGAAATAAATAAAATTTTTCAAATTAAATAGTTGCTATTTTTCAAATCTGCGTTCAAAAAAATTAATACTCAATCTTCCCCAAATAACTCATTTGTCTAACAATTTTATTCTTTCTACGATTGATGTAATTGGAAGAATTAGTTGCTTTAAATTTTCTCGGATTAGGGAGAATTGCTGCAATTCCGGCAGCTTCACGTGGAGTCAAGTTAATCGCGTCTTTTCGATACCATACGCGTGATGCTTCTTGTGCTCCATATACGCCGTTACCCATTTCAATACTATTTAAATAGACTTCCATGATGCGTTCTTTTCCCCAAATCAATTCGATTAAAACGGTGAAATAGGCTTCCAAACCTTTTCGTAAATAACTTCTTCCTTGCCAAAGAAAAACGTTTTTGGCTGTTTGTTGCGAAATGGTACTTCCACCTCGTAATTTTTTTCCTTTTTTATTGGCTTCCATGGCTTTTTCAATCGCTTCAAAATCAAAACCATTGTGGGTTAAAAAATTCCCGTCTTCACTGGCTATTACCGCTTTTTGGAGATTAATCGAAATTTCTTCTATCGGCACCCAATCGTGACTGCAAATCATTTCTTTGCCTTCTTTTTTTTGTTCAATGGCTCTAATTCCCATTAAAGGCGTAAACGGAACCGGGACAAATTTATAGAGAATGACCATAAAAATAGAAAATCCAAAAAACCACAACATTGCTTTCCAAAGGAAGCGAACTATTTTTCTTATCATAGATTAATCAATTAAATCTGCTAATTCTTTACCCACCAAACTACCAATCGCAACCCCCATTCCGCCAAGACGAACACCACAAAAAACATTTTCGCTCGACTGTTTCACAATGGGTTTTTTATGATTGCCAACGCCCATAATTCCGCTCCAACGGTGTTCAATTTCAAATGATTGGTTAGGCAAAATTACTTCTTTTAGCAATTGCTCCAACTTGTTTTGAATAATTTCTGTTTGAGCTAATGCTGTTGTAGTTTCGCCTTCAAAATCTATATTTCTTCCTCCGCCTAGTAATATTCTATTTTCAAAATTTCTAAAATAATAATAGCCTTTATCAAAATGAAACGTACCTCTGATGTCTAAATTCGGAATTGGTTTTGTAATCAGAACTTGAGCTCTTGCCGGTTTTACTTCACCATTGGTCAGTTCTTTCGCAAATCCGTTTGTGGCAAAAAACAATTTTTTGGTTGGAAAAGTAAAATCATCTAACACAACTTCTACAAAATTATTTTTTTCAATAAACGAAGAAACAGTTTGTTGATTTAAAATTAAAATATTCTGGTGAACCGCTAATTTCAAGAGCTGCTGCATCATGTTTCCGGTATCAATCTGAGCTTCATACGGATTAAAAAGTACATATTCTTGTATTCCCTGAAAAGCAAATCGATCCACTTCTTTTGAAAAAACGTCATTTTTAAACAACGGTTTTAATAAATCATTGATAAAAGGAAGCTTCTGTAAACATTGTTCATATGTAGATTCATCTTCTTTCAAAAACAATTCAAATCCGCCAAAAGGTTTCAAATCTAAAGCTTCATCACCAATTCGCTTACGAAGTAATTGTAATCCTTCCCATCTTTTTTGGACCAATTGTAACACTTCTTCTTCCGTATGTGATCGCAAGTCGTCTAAGATTTCAGAAACGGAACCAAAGCAGGCAAATCCGGCATTTTTCGTACTCGCTCCTTGCGGAAGAACACCTTTTTCGAGTACTAAAATTTTAGCAGAAGGAAATTTTTCCCGTAATTCAAGTGCACAATGTAATCCTACAATTCCACTACCTACAATAGTGAAATCTACATTTGTAAACCAATTTTTAAGTTCCCAAAAACTAAGTTGCATCTTTTTGAAAAATTTTCATAAAAGTACTTTTTATTTTAAAGAAAGAAAATATTTTCACATACATAACTTTTTAAATTGCTTTCTTTGATAACAAAAACTAAAATTTAACACAAAAAATAGTAAAATTATAAGTTGATGATTATTTTTATTTAAAATTGTTAATAAAATAGTGAAATCATCTATTAACAGCATAGAAATAATTTTACATTTGAATCTAATTAACTTAAACATTTAACCATGAAACTTAAATTACTCTGTGTCTCACTGTTGGCAAGTATAAGTTTTTCTATTGCCCAAAGTACTTCTCCTTGGACAAAAGTTTCAACTTTTTCTTCCGGAGTGTTGGAAAGTCGTCTTAATCTTCCCCAACAAAATTTATTTAACTTAAACGTTGAGGCTGTGAAGCAGTCTTTAAACACCGTTCCTAACCGATTTTCGTCTCAAAAAAACGGTATCGTAATGGAATTTCCTAATGAAAAAGGGAAAATGGAACGCTTCAGTGTTTTTGAAAATTCACAAATGGAAGCTGCCTTAGCTGCACAATATCCTGAAATTAAATCGTATATTGGTATTGGAATAGACAATCCAACCTCAACAGTTTATTTCAGTATTTCTCCATTAGGGTTTCAATCTATGCAATTAAATGCAGGAAAATCGGCTGTTTTTATTGAACCTTTAACAGAAGATTTAACTACTTATACCGTTTATAAAAAAGCGGATAAAGCAAAACAATTTTCTCCTTTTGAATGTGGTGTAATCGATACTGTAGCTGAACAAATTGACCCCTCTACATTACGTCCAAATGCGGATGACAGCACGCTTAGAACTTTTCGTTTAGCGGTTTCTACAACCGGTGAATATACGGCATATTTTGGTGGTACAAAAGCACAAGCTTTGGCGGCTATTAATGCCACAATGACTCGTGTGAATGGTGTTTTTGAAAAAGATTTTGCAATCCGGATGGTATTAGTTGCAAATAATGATTTAGTAATTTATACAAACGCTTCTACGGATCCATATACAACAAATTATAACAGTCAGGTTCAAAGTACACTAACATCAGTTATAGGCGAGGCAAATTATGATGTAGGTCATTTATTTGTTAGAGCAGGTAATAATGGAAATGCGGGCTGTATCGGATGTGTATGCGTTAATGGTTCAAAAGGAAGTGCTTTTACTTCAGCTACCATTCCAACCGGAGATTTATTTGACATTGATTATGTTGCACATGAATTAGGGCATCAATTTGGTGGTAATCACACCTTTTCTTTTAGTAATGAAGGAACTGGAGCTAACATGGAACCGGGTTCAGGTTCAACCATTATGGGTTATGCAGGAATTACCAACCAAGATGTTCAACCTAATTCAGACGTGTATTTTCATGCGTTTAGTATTCAACAAGTTACCAATAATGTGAAAAATAAAACGTGTCAAACTAACACCGCTACTGGAAATGCGGTACCAACTGCTAATGCAGGTCTTGATTACACCATCCCAAGAAGTACACCATTTATGTTAACCGGTTCAGGAACCGATGCTAACGGGGATGAATTAACATTCAACTGGGAACAATTTGACAATGCAGCATCAACCGCAACTGGTGCAAGTTCTGCTGCAAGTGCTACAAGAACCACAGGGCCTACTTTCAGATCTTATAATTCAAGCACTTCTCCTGTACGTTACTTCCCAAGAATACAATCTGTTTTAGCTGGTGCAACGACAACAGCAGGAACAGAGATTACTGTTGAAGCTCTCCCTTCAGTAGCCAGAACAATGAATTTCAGATTAACTGTTCGTGACAACAGAGCCGGTGGTTCTGCCAATAATAGTGACGATATGGTTGTGACTGTTAATGCAACAGCAGGACCATTTTCGGTAACTTCACCAAATACAGCCGTTTCATATGCAGGTGGAAGTTCTCAAACCGTAACATGGAACGTAGCCGGAACAACGGCGAACAATGTAAATTGTGCCAACGTTGATATTTTAATTTCAACAGACGGTGGAAATACTTGGACTACTTTATTAACTGCTACACCAAATGATGGTTCACAAGCGGTAACAATGCCAAATGTTAGTAGTTCAACTTGTCGAATAATGGTAAAAGGAAATAATCATATTTTCTTTGATGTTTCTAACGCTAATTTTACATTGACAACAGCTGTAGCTGATACTACTGCTCCAACAGCCCCAACGAGTTTGACCGCTGCCGGTACAACTCAAACTTCCACAAATTTATCTTGGACAGCCTCTACAGATAATGTTGGTGTAACAGGATATGATGTATTTAGAGATAGTTCACTAATTGCTTCTGTATCCGGAACAACTTATACTGCAACAGGTCTAACCGCATCTACGACTTATTCTTTCTTTCTTCGTGCAAAAGACGCTGCCGGAAATATCTCTGCCAACAGCAATACCGTTTCAGTAACAACTTCTGATGCTCCTGCTCCTGATACTATTGCTCCAACAGCTCCAACTTTATCAGCTTCTGGAACTACACAAACATCAACTAATTTATCATGGTCTGGTGCTACTGACAATGTAGGTGTAACAGGTTATGATGTGCTTAGAAATGGAATTTTAATTGGTTCTACTACAACTGCAACATCGTTTGCGGTTACAGGTTTAACCGCTTCTACAACTTACACTTTTAACGTTAGAGCAAAAGATGCCGCCGGAAATATTTCGGTGAATAGCAACACGGTTAGTGTTACAACTTTAGCCAATACTGTGGCTTATTGTGCTTCGAGAGGAAATAGTACGGCAGATGAATTTATTAATAGAGTGCAATTAGGAACAATTAATAACTTGTCAGGAAATAATGGAGGGTATGGTAACTTTACTAACTTATCCACTAATTTAGTTAGAGGAACTAGTAATGCAATTACAATTACACCGGGATGGACCGGAACTGTTTACAGTGAAGCTTATCGTGTTTGGATTGATTGGAATAGAGATGGTGATTTTGCCGATGCTGGTGAACAAGTTTTCAACAGAAATCGTACAACTGCAACTCCAATTTCCGGAAGTTTTACGGTTCCAACAACGGCTCTTTTAGGTCAAACCAGAATGAGAGTTTCAATGAAATATAATGCTTCTCCAACAGCTTGTGAAACTTTCTCGTTTGGTGAAGTGGAAGATTATACAGTAAATATCGTTTCTTCTGCCAGAGAAGGTGAAGTTGAAATTGAACCAATCGTTAGTAGCAGCATTAAATTATATCCAAATCCCGTGAAAGATGGAAACTTATTTATTTCATCAGAAACGGTTTATTCGCAATTTAGAATCATAAATGTGATGGGGCAAGTGGTGCAAACCGGAATTTTATCTGAAAATACAATCAATGTTTCTTCGCTAACAACAGGTACTTATTTACTTGAATTAGTAAACGAAACGAGTTCAGAGACAAAACGTTTTATTAAACAATAAAAAAATTATCTCTTTTTTTTTAAAACCATCTCTTTTTCGGAGATGGTTTTTTTATGCAAAAAACGTTACTTTTATACTTTTAATTTTTTATGCGATGAAAAAAAGCATCATTATTTTCAGTTTATTTATGGGAATTCAAACACTAGCCGCCCAAGAAATTTTAACACCTGAAACCTTATGGAAATTAGGTCGAGTTTCGCCTTTAGGTCTTTCGAAAGATGGTAAAAACATACTTTTTAAAGTTTCTATTCCTTCCGTGGAAGAAAACAAGTCTAATTCAAAAACCTACAGCATTCCTGTTAACGGAGGATCTGCTACTGAAATTACCGATACCAAAGAACTATTAGTGGATAAAAATCTTTCGCCAGACGGTAAATATAAACTTTCACATAAAGAAGTTAAAGTTGAAAAAATCAATGGAAAAGATGTACATCCCGATTTAAAAAAATCAGATGTTCAAATTTACAATGGTTTAAATTATCGCCATTGGGATACTTGGAACGATGGAAGTTATAATCATGTTGGCTTTTCTGATGTTGATAAAGAAAAATTATTTGTTGACATCATGAAAGATGAACCCTTCGATGCTCCTCAAAAACCATTTGGTGGCGATGAAGATTACGTTTGGTCTAAAGATGGTAAAAGCATTATTTATGTATGTAAAAAGAAATTAGGTACTGCGTATGCTATTTCTACCAACACCGATTTATACGAGTACAATTTAGAAACTAAAACCACTACCAATCTAACCGAAAGTAATTTAGGCTATGACACTCATCCCACCATTTCTCCAAATGGTGAATTATCGTGGTTACAAATGAAACGGGATGGTTATGAAGCAGATAAAAATGACATCATCGTTCGTTTCAAGGGAATGGATATGAACTTAACCGCTAATTGGGATGGAACAGTGGACAGTTTTACTTGGAGTGCAGATGGAAAGAAAGTTTATTTCTTAGCTCCGATTGACGGCACCAAACAACTGTTTGAAGTGAACTTTCCGGGTTTAACCCGAATAGCTATTACGGTGCGTCAAATCACTTCAGGTGATTTTGATGTAAGCGATATTGTGGGATTTTCAGGAGATAAAATTATTGTTGGGAGAACTGACATGAACCATGCAAAAGAAATTTATTCTTACGATTTTAAGAAAAAAACGTGGCTTCAACTCACTAAAGTAAACGATGAAACCTATAACAAACTAGCTTTACCAAAATTTGAAAAACGATATGTTTCCACCACAGATGGAAAAAAAATGTTGGTTTGGGTTATTCTTCCTCCTAATTTTGATGCAACAAAAAAATATCCGACTTTGTTGTATTGCCAAGGTGGACCGCAAAGTGCCTTGTCACAATCGTATTCCTTTCGTTGGAATTTCAGTTTGATGGCTTCACAAGGTTATGTTGTAGTAGCTCCAAACCGTCGCGGAATGCCGGGTCATGGTGTAGCTTGGAACGAACAAATCAGTAAAGATTGGGGCGGACAAGTGATGGATGATTATCTTTCTGCCATTGACGATGTTGCCAAAGAAAGTTATGTGGACAAAAACCGTATGGGAGCTGTGGGTGCGAGTTATGGTGGTTATTCCGTTTTCTATTTAGCCGGAATACACAACAAACGTTTTAAATCATTTATCTCTCATTGCGGTGTGTTTAATTTAGAAAGTATGTATGGAACCACAGAAGAAGTGTTCTTTACCGATTGGGATTTAGCCGGACCTTATTGGGACAAAACCAATACTTTGGCACAAAAAACCTATTCGCAATATAATCCTATTAAATATGTAACCAAATGGGATACGCCAATATTAATTATTCAAGGCGGAAAAGATTATAGAGTACCTATTGGGCAAGGACAAGAGGCGTTTCAAGCGGCTCAATTGCAAGGTATCAAAAGTAGATTTGTTTATTTTCCGGAAGAAAACCATTGGGTACTCAAACCTCAAAATGCGATTCTTTGGCAACGCGAGTTTTTTGGATGGTTGAAAGAGACATTATAATGTAAATAACAAAAAAATCCCAAGCTCAATACTTGGGATTTTCTATTTATTCCGGATCGTTCATTTTAAAACTCTCCATAAATTTTGTGGTATAATTTCCGGCTACATAATCCGGTTCGTCCATTAATTGGCGATGAAATGGGATAGTGGTTTTTATTCCTTCTATATAAAACTCATCCAATGCACGCTTCATTTTGTTAATCGCTTCCTCACGGGTTTGAGCCGTAGTAATTAACTTGGCTATCATCGAATCATAATTTGGTGGGATGGTGTATCCGGCATACACGTGCGTGTCCAATCGCACACCATGACCTCCCGGTGAATGAAGTACAGTGATTTTTCCCGGTGAAGGTCTAAAATCATTGTAAGGATCCTCAGCATTGATACGACATTCAATTGAGTGCAATTGCGGTAAATAATTTTTACCAGAAATTGGCACACCAGCGGCAACCAAAATTTGTTCACGAATTAAATCGTAATCAATCACTTGTTCCGTGATAGGATGTTCTACTTGAATACGGGTATTCATCTCCATGAAGTAGAAATTTCTGTGTTTGTCCACCAAAAACTCCACCGTTCCGGCACCTTCATATTTGATGAACTCTGCTGCTTTTACAGCAGCTTCTCCCATTTTTTCACGCAATTCATCGGTCATAAACGGAGAAGGAGTTTCTTCTGTTAATTTCTGATGACGACGTTGAACAGAGCAATCTCTTTCGGATAAGTGACAGGCTTTACCATACGCATCACCTACCACTTGAATTTCAATATGTCTTGGTTCTTCAATCAATTTTTCCATATACATGCCATCATTTCCGAAAGCAGCTGCAGCTTCTTGACGGGCACTTTCCCACGCTTTTTCTAATTCGCTTTCTTTCCAAATGGCTCTCATTCCTTTTCCACCACCACCGGCAGTAGCTTTCATCATTACCGGGTAACCAATTTCTTTGGCTACTTTCTTGGCTTGTTCAAATGATTCTAAAATTCCTTCAGAACCGGGAACACAGGGCACCCCTGCCTCTTTCATGGTTGCTTTAGCTGTAGCTTTGTCTCCCATTTTTTCAATCATTTCAGGCGATGCACCAATAAATTTAATTCCGTGTTCTTGGCAAATTTTAGAAAACTTAGCATTTTCAGATAAAAATCCATACCCGGGATGAATAGCGTCAGCATTCGTAATTTCTGCTGCTGCAATGATATTTGACATTTTTAAATAGGACAAATTACTAGGTGGCGGACCAATACAAACGGCTTCATCGGCAAACTTTACGTGAAGACTTTCTGCATCCGCCGTAGAATACACCGCTACTGTTTTAATGCCCATTTCTTTACAGGTTCTAATCACACGAAGTGCAATTTCTCCTCGGTTGGCAATTAATATTTTTTTAAACATGTTTTTTCAATTAGATAATTAGACAAGGTGTCAATTAGACAATTATAAAGCAAGAAATATCTTGGCTTGAAACTTCTAACTTCTAACTTTTTATGATGGATCTACTAAGAATAAAGGTTGATCAAATTCAACAGGTGACATATCATCAACTAAAATTTTGACAATTTTACCTGAAAATTCAGATTCAATTTCATTGAATAATTTCATCGCTTCAACTACACAAACTACATCCCCTTTTGAAATAGTAGAACCGACTTCAACAAAAGGAGCTTTGTCTGGTGCCGGTTTTCTGTACAAAGTACCAATCATTGGTGATTTAATTGTAATGTATTTTGAGTTATCTTCAACCGGTGCACTTGCAGGAGCCGGAGTGCTAGCCGGAACAGGAGCAACAGGAGCAACAGGTTGTTGCATCATTGGTTGCATAGGTTGAGCGGCTGGATAATGTTGAAAAAAAGACGCTTCAGCTGCACCTGCTTCAGTTGTTTTTATGGTGATTTTAAAATCATCCATTTCTAATTTAACTTCGGTAGCACCTGATTTTGCTACAAATTTGATTAGGTTTTGAATTTCTCTAATATCCATGATATTCTAGTTTAGTTTAGTTTTTTATTTTTTTTCGTATGCCCATTTAAGATAAATAGAACCCCAAGTAAATCCACCTCCAAAGGCAGCAAAAATTAGGTTATCTCCTTTTTTTAACTTATGTTCAAAGTCGCTTAACAAGAGTGGAAGTGTGGCAGAAGTTGTATTTCCATATTTTTCAATATTAATCAATACTTTGCTTTCATCTAATCCCATTCTGCTTGAGGTTGCATCAATAATTCTTTTATTGGCTTGGTGAGCAACTAACCAATTTACATCATCATGTGAAAGATTGTTTCGTTGCATAATTTTTTCACTCACATCGGCCATTCCGGAAACTGCATATTTGAAAACAGTTTTACCGTCTTGAAATACAAAATGTTGCTTATTTTTTACCGTTTCTTCAGACGGAGGAAGTATGGAACCTCCTGCATCAATTTTTAAAAATTCTCTTCCTATTCCATCACTTCTCAAGTACTCATCTTGAAATCCTAATCCTTCGTGGTTAGGTTCAAAAAGAACAGCACCTGCACCATCTCCAAAGATAATACAGGTTGCTCGATCGGTGTAATCAATAATTGAAGACATTTTATCTGCACCAATTAAAAGTACTTTTTTATATCTTCCTGATTCTATATAGGCTGAAGCAGTGGACATTCCGTAAAGAAAACTCGAACAGGCTGCTTGTAAATCATAGGCAAATGCATTTGTTGCACCAATTTGAGTGGCAACATAAACCGCAGTTGAAGCTACCAGCATGTCTGGAGTTGCTGTTGCAACAATAACTACGTCAATTTCTTCCGGATTTAGTTTTCTTTTTTCAATTAAATTTTGAGCTGCTTTTATTGCTAAAAAAGATGTTCCTTGACCTTCTTCTTTTAACAATCTTCTTTCTTTGATTCCTGTTCGTGAAGTAATCCATTCATCATTTGTATCTACCAATGTTTCAAGCACTTGGTTAGACAGCACAAAATCAGGAACATAAGCACCCACGGCGGTAATAGCGGCTGTTGTTTTACTCATAGGTTATAGTTGTTTTCTCTTCCTTTAAAAGGCTAAAAGAGGTGGAAATTACAAAAAAAAATCGATATTTAATTCTTTTAAAAGGCTAATTTTCAAGAAATATAGGTATAACAAAAAAACTCCCACAAGGTGAGAGTTTATCTGTATTCGATAAGTAATTTTTAAGCAACAGCTTCTGTTTTATCAATCACTACTTGACCACGGTAGTACATTTTACCTTCATGCCAATATGCTCTGTGGTATAAATGTGCTTCACCGGTAATTGGGCAAGTTGCAATTTGTGCAGCAGTTGCTTTATAATGAGTTCTTCTTTTGTCTCTTCTGGTTTTCGAGGTTTTTCTCTTTGGATGTGCCATTTTACTATATTATTTATCCGTTAATAGTTTTTTTAATTTATCCCATCGGGGATCCGTTTCATGCTCTTTTTTCTCTTCTTTTTTATCTTTGACTTTCTGATGGTCTTGATTGTCAATTGTTTTTGATTTCAAACTTCCGTCTTTTACACCTGGATGAACTCTCTTAAAAGGAATTGACAACACAATCATTTCATATATATATTGTGCAATATCAATTTGATGTTCTCCATGAGGAAGAATTAATAATTCCTCATTTTCATCATTAAAAACATCTCCAAACTGAACAACCAAACGAATCTTTCCTTTAATAGGCAAGTCAAATGGCTCACCGGTCAGGTCACAAGGCACATTCACTGTACCGTTGTGTTTAAAATGGAGTTCAAGCATTGTTGTTTTCTTTTCCAAAACAACATCAACTTTAACATCGCATTTTTCAAATTCATCATACTCAAAGCGATCAAAGAACGTTTTATCTACCTGATAGTCAAATTGGTGTTTTCCTAACTTTAATCCGATAAACGGAATCAAATATTCTTTAGATACTTTCATCATCAACACAATTTGTCCCGAAAATTTGGATTGCAAAGATATAAAATAATCGCAATTCCAAAACAGTTATAAACATTTTTTTGTTTAAAACTGTTTTTCTTTTGTTTTCATTGGTTTTTCGGTCAATTCATGAAACTCGTTTCGGGCATTATAAATATCAATCGCCAAAAAAACAGCTTCTTTAAACGAATTAAAATCGGCTTTGTTTTTACCCGCAATTTCAAAAGCAGTCCCATGATCGGGTGACGTTCGAATCTTATTTAAACCCGCGGTATAATTTACACCATGTCCAAACGACAATGTTTTAAAAGGAACTAAACCTTGATCGTGATAACAAGCAATAACCGCATCAAACTGTTCGTGTTGCCCATTCCCAAAAAAACTATCTGCTGCGTAAGGCCCAAAAACAAATGTTCCTTGTTCAAACATTTTTTTTAAGGTTGGACGAATAACTTGGTCATCTTCTTTCCCAATAACACCATTGTCACCACAATGTGGATTCAAACCTAAAACAGCAATTTTTGGTTTTCCGATTTTAAAATCCTGAACCAAAGATTGTTTTACTGTTTTTATTTTTCTGATAATTAACTCCTCTGTGATGTGTTTGGCTACTTCAGTTACCGGTACATGATCCGTTAACAACCCAACTCTTAGATTATCACTAACCATTAACATCAAAGCATCTCCTTCTAATTCTTGGTTTAAATAATCCGTATGCCCCGGAAATTTAAATTCATCTGATTGTATGTTGTATTTGTTTATTGGTGCTGTAACCAACACATCAACCAATCCTTCTTTCAAAGCTTTTGTGGCTTCAGTAAAAGATTTTACAGCATATTTACCAACTACATCATCTGAAACACCATATTCCAGGTTAAAACTTTCTTTCCAAAGGTTCAACACGTTAATCTTTCCGGGTACAATTTGTTCTAACTTATCAATTCCGTGAAGAGTAGCAGTTGATTCAAAACTTTTTTTGAGATAAGAAAGCATTTTTACATTAGCAAAAATTACGGGTGTGCAAAGTTCTAACATTCGAGCATCCTCAAATGTTTTTAAAACCACTTCACTACCAATTCCGTTTAAATCTCCAATTGAAATTCCAACAAGAATATTTTCTGCTTTTTTAACCATAACTAGTGATAATTTATTGCTAATTTTGAAGTGCAAATTTAAGAAAATAAAACCACATATGTTTACAGGAATTATAGAAACTCTGGGAAGAATAAAAACCATCGAAAAAGAACAAGATAACATTCATATTTCCATTTCTTCAGACATTACAAATGAGTTAAAAATTGATCAAAGTGTGGCTCATAATGGAATTTGTTTAACTGTTGTAGCTATTGAAAACGATTGCTATACTGTTACCGCCATCAAAGAAACAATTGAAAAAACAAATTTAGGACATTGGAATACCGGAGATGTTGTAAATTTGGAAAGAGCCATGCGATTAGGAGACCGATTGGATGGACACATAGTTCAAGGCCATGTTGACCAAATAGGCAAATGTATCAACGTTGAAAACGCTAATGGAAGTTGGTATTATACTTTTGAATATGATTCTTCTCTAAACAATATTACCATTGAAAAAGGATCAATAACTGTGAATGGAGTAAGTTTAACTGTTGTAAATTCTAAACGAAATGAATTTAGTGTAGCTATTATACCATACACATATGAACACACTAACTTTCATGCGATTAAAGAAGGTTCTGTGATAAACTTAGAATTTGATGTGATTGGAAAATATGTTTCCCGACTAAAGGAACTAAGAGGATAAAAAAAACGCTGAATTATTTCAGCGTTTTTTTTGTATTTTGATAAGTTGTAAACTTATAATAAGCAAATAGTAATCCTGCACATAATAAAATTACCAAACCACCATCAATTGGCAATCCCGGTGGGGGCGGCGTAGGTGGAGGCGGGTTTTGATTAACACTACCATCTGAGGCAAGAGAAGTTAAAGTAAACATTCCCGTTAAACAGATCATTATAGTAGTTAACAATTTATTTGGAACAATTTTCATAGGGTGTAAAAGTAAATAAATTTTTCTTTTAACAAAATATTTCGACAAATAAAATAAAAATCCTTTTAAAACAAAAACCTTGTCTTCATTTTTTTGAGATAATTCATTTAAATTCAAAAAACCTCGGCAAAAGTACATCTTTTTTATTTATCAATTCTATTTCAAAATTATATTAACGTAAAATATTGTGTTTTGGTTTAAAAGAAATGAAAAATAATTTTTTTTATCACACATAAAAAAGAAAAAACCTCCCGTTTGGAAGGTTTTGTGGTCCCACTTGGGCTCGAACCAAGGACCACCTGTCCCGATAGCTATCGGGAGAGTCAGGTGCTTTTTTATAAATCTAGAAGTTTATCTACCATTTCAGGATATTTCTTTAAATTAGTGATATAAACCTTACTCTTCATTCTTTTAATATGCTTTTCAATTTTTATAGCTTGATTAACATCATTGCATTCAATACTCAAGTATAGCGTCCAATCATTACAATATGAAGAATATGTTTTGTTGTAAAAACCTGAATTGTGTTTGGAAATTCTTTCTGTTAAATCCGTTTGGGTAAAACCGATGTAATATGTGTTCTTTGAAGGGCTATATAATATGTAACAATAAGGCATGGCATATACTTCATTTAATAAAAAAAGTGCCGTTAAGGCACTTTTGTGGTCCCACTTGGGCTCGAACCAAGGACCACCTGATTATGAGTCAGGTGCTCTAACCAACTGAGCTATAGGACCATTATTTATCTTTACCACCTGTCCCGATAGCTATCGGGAGAGTCAGGTGCTCTAACCAACTGAGCTATAGGACCGGTTTAGAGAGTGCAATATTACTACTATTTTTGTTTTACTCAAAATATAAATCAATTTTATTGTTGTCATACCTTTTTATAAAACAGGAAGAACATCTCAATTTGTTGATTTATAATTAGTCAAAAAGTAATTACTTTTGTAAAAAAATGTTAGATGCGTAAAATTTTCTACCTCAAAACGTGTGATACGTGCAAAAAAATCATCAAATCACTGCCCAACACAAACAACTTTATTTTCCATGATATTAAAGAAGAACCCATAACTGTCAAGCAATTAGAAGAAATTCACCAATTGACAGGGAATTATGAAGTGCTTTTTAGCAAAAGAGCCAAATTGTATAAAGAAATGGGCTTAAAAGATGAAAAACTCACTGAATTCGACTATAAAAGATATATTTTAGAACATTACACTTTCCTAAACCGTCCGGTGATTGTGATTGACAAATCTATTTTTGTTGGAAATAGCCCCAAAATCGTTCAAGCAGCCATTGATATTTTAGCAAATGAGTAAAAGACACTGGGCGTTAATGGCGGCCACCTTGGTTTCCATTATTTATGGGGTTACTTTTACCATAGCCAAAGATGTAATGCCTGAGTTTATAGAACCTTTTGGGTTTATTTTATTGCGAGTAGGTGGTTCTGTTTTACTCTTTTGGTTGGTTTCTTTTTTTGGTCCGAAAGAAAAAATTGCAAAATCTGATTTTCCAAGAATTATTGCTGCTGCTTTTTTTGGTGTTGCTTTAAACATGCTAACATTTTTTAAAGGTTTAAGCTATACTTCGCCCATAATGGGAGCGGTTTTGATGGTTACCACCCCAATGATTGTGCTTATCCTTTCAGCCATTATTATGAAAGAAAGGATGCTAAAAAGAAAAGTATTTGGTATCATTTTGGGCTTAGCCGGAACTGTCTCGCTTATTCTTTACGGAAAATCGATGATAAATGCTCCAAACGAAATGTTAGGGAATTTGTTGGTGTTTATCAATGCCGTTTCCTATGGTTTTTATCTTATCATTGTCAAAAAACTAATGGATAAATACAACGCATTTACCTTTGTAAAATGGATTTACAGCTTTGGCTTTTTGATGGTTTTACCTTTTGGGTGGAACGAATTTGACGCCGTAAATTGGTCATTGGTTCCAATTGATATTTTCTGGAAAATTGGTTTTGTAGTCATTTTTTCAACCTTCTTAACCTATTTACTGAACTTAGTTTCCATGCGGGAATTGAAACCTACTACTGTTGCAGTCTTTATCTATCTTCAACCTTTATTTGCCACTGTTTTTGCCATCAGTTTAGGAAAAGACGAATTAAGTTGGGTGAAAGTAGGTTCGGCTATTTTGATATTCACGGGAGTTTATTTGGTAACTCAGAAGAAAAAGTAGTTTACAGTCGCAGTTTACAGTCACAGTAAATCTGAAAACTGCGACTGAGACTGTAAACTTTTAATTATCTTTGAAAACATTTTTATACAAGCATGATACAATCAATGACCGGTTTTGGAAAAGCTTCTTTGCAACTTCCAACCAAAAAAATAACCGTAGAAGTTAAATCGTTAAACAGTAAAGGATTGGATTTGAATGTCAGAATGCCATCTGTTTATCGTGAAATGGAATTGGGATTACGCAACATCATTTCACAAAAATTAGAGCGAGGCAAAGTTGATTTTTCAATTTATATAGAAATTACCGGCGAGGAAACTTCCTCTAAAATCAATGTTCCGATTGTGAAAGGCTATATCAATCAAATGAAAGCGGTGATTCTAAATGCAGATGAAACCGAATTGATGAAAATGGCCGTTCGGATGCCGGATGCGTTAAAAACAGAACGCGACGAAATCGATGAAAACGAATGGAATGAAATTTTAAAAGTAGTTGATGATGCCATGAAAAATATTGCTTCATTTCGTATCGACGAAGGAAAATCGCTAGAAAACGAATTCATCATGCGAATCGAAAACATTCGGAATTTTATGAATCAAGCGGTGAGTATGGATACCGAACGAATTGAAACCGTAAAAAATCGACTTCGGACTGCTTTGGCAGAATTGGAAGCCAATGTGGACGAAAACCGTTTTGAACAAGAGTTGATTTTTTATCTTGAAAAATATGACATTACCGAAGAGCGAGTTCGATTAGAAAATCACCTGAATTATTTCATCGAAACCATCGCCGGAACGGAAGCAAATGGAAGAAAATTAGGTTTTATTACCCAAGAAATCGGTCGTGAAATTAATACGATGGGCTCCAAATCGAATCATTCCGAAATGCAAAAATTGGTAGTGATGATGAAAGATGAATTGGAGAAAATTAAGGAACAAGTTCTAAACGTTTTATAAATAATTATCCCGATGTCATTGTTAAAATTTTTTAAAGATTTTAAAATTCTCGTAGTCATATTGTTCTTATTTACATTATTTTCTTGCGGGAGTGCAATTAAAACATTGGTGGGTTTTAAAAATCCAAAAGTAGAAACCAAAGCATCACTTTTGAGTTATTTATCAGAAGTAAAAGAAAATGAAACTACTTATTTTTTAAAAGCGGATAAAATTGGTGATAGTACCACCGTTTACAGAAATTTTTTGTTCGGGTTTAATTCAGATCTATTTATGTTTAGTAAAAATGGTCAAAAATATTGTTATCTTGGAACTGAAGAATGCTCAGGTGTTCAAATGACAAGTGCTTTTAAAAATTTTGATAAAAATTACGCACCTTGCACAAATGATTCAACTACAATACTTTCTTCTTTGGTAAATAAATTAGTCGATAAAAATGGGAAAACATTAAATATAAACGATTTGCCATCAGCAGAGTATTATATTTTTCAAAGTTGGAATAAATATTCATCATCAACAAAAAGATTGAAAGAAGACATTAATTGGTTATATGATTTGAAGAAAAACTCAACTATTCCAATAGAAATTGTTTTGGTGAATACCGATTTATTAGAAGATTGGGGTTTAGAAAAAAATGGAGAATTACCCGTTAAATTTAAAAAAGAAGGAAAAACCATAGATATGACTTTTGGTAAATTACCTTTAAAAAAATAAAAAAATGACTAAAGGAAAACTGCTTGTCTTCTCTGCACCATCAGGTTCAGGAAAAACCACTATTGTTCGACATTTGTTGGCTCAACCCGACTTGAATTTGGAATTTTCGGTTTCCTGTACAACAAGAGAACCACGAGGTGAAGAAGTACACGGAAAAGATTATTATTTTATATCACTCAAAGAATTTAAAAACCACATCAAAGCGGAAGAATTTGTTGAATGGGAAGAGGTTTATCGCGATAATTTTTACGGCACCTTAAAAAGTGAAGTCGAACGCATTTGGGCCAAAGGAAAAAATGTCATTTTCGACATTGATGTAGCGGGTGGATTGCGTATAAAAAAGAAATTCCCGCAAGAAACCTTAGCTGTTTTTGTGAAACCTCCGAGTATTGATGAATTAAAAATTCGTTTGAAAAAGCGTTCTACAGAATCGGATGATAAAATCAACATGCGAATTGCAAAAGCATCGGTTGAATTGGCCACTGCACCGCAATTTGATAAAGTGATTAAAAATTATGATTTGGATGTGGCGAAAGCAGAGGCGTATGAATTGGTGAAACAATTTATAAATCAAAATGATTAAAAATGAAAATCGGATTATATTTCGGCACCTTCAATCCAATTCACGTGGGGCATTTAATCATTGCCAATCACATGGCGGAGTTTTCTGATTTAGATCAAATTTGGATGGTGGTTACCCCGCACAATCCGCACAAGCAAAAAAGTACATTGTTGGATGATTACCATCGACTAGAAATGGTTCATTTGGCGACCAAAGATTATCCGAAAATAAAACCTTCTGATATCGAATTCAAATTACCTCAACCTAATTATACGGTAAATACCTTAGCTCATCTTCAGGAAAAATATCCTAACTATGAATTTGCTTTGATTATGGGCGAAGACAATCTGAATTCGCTTCATAAATGGAAAAACTACGAAGTTATATTGCAAAATCATAACATTTTTATTTATCCACGATTGAATTCCGGTGTGATTGACGAACAATTTATCAATCATCCAAAAATTCATCGTGTAGGTGCTCCGGTGATTGAATTATCTTCTACCTTCATTCGCGAAAGCATCAAACACGGTAAAAATGTGAGAGCCGTTTTACCCGAAAATGTGTGGGCTTTTTTAGATCATAATTTGTTTTATAGGAAGTGAAATGAGAGTTAATTTTCCCATATTAAAGATTAGCGATGATAATTGGAATGAAATGGAAGATGATGGTATGCCTTTCCTTTTTCAAAAATTTTATTTTTCTAAGGATAAAGAATTATTTAAAAAAATTTATTTAAATAGAGAGTTTGTAGATAAAAACGGAACTATTTTTAAAATAACTGGTTTATCTGATTTGTCATTTTGGTTTTATGGTTTACTATCATTACTTCCCATGATTCCTAAATCTGAATTTATATTTATAAATACAGGAAAATCAATTGAAATCGATGAATTGAAACTTTTTTTGATAAATAAAATAAAAAATATACCTGATTTTGGATTTAATCAAAAATGGATTTCTGAAATTGAAAATTGTAAAACAATTGAAGAAATTTTAAATATAGAAGTTTAATCATTTTCTTAGTTTCTCTTAACACTCCTTTACCACATGTTCCTTTAATCGTTTTGTAACTTTGTAGGCGTTTGGGTCGTAACCCTTTTAAACGCTTAAACTTTATAAACTTTTAAACCATATAAAATGACAAACTTCGAATTATACAACCCAACCCATTATATTTTTGGAAAGGGTCAAATAGCCAAATTATCTGAGTTAATTCCTGCCAACAGCAAAATTCTATTGGCTTATGGCGGTGGAAGTATTTTTAAAAATGGTGTTTACGACCAAGTGAAAGCCGCACTTTCATCAGTAGAAATGGTAGAGTTTGGAGGAATCGAACCCAATCCTCGTTATGAAACCTTGATGAAAGCGGTAGAAATCATTCGCAACGAAAAAATAAATTATATTTTGGCAGTTGGAGGCGGAAGTGTGATTGATGGGGTGAAATTCATCTCGGGAGCTGTGAATTTTGAAGGCGATGCGATTGAAATTTTGAAAAAACGAGTTTTATTTAAAGACGTTTCCAAAGTCATTCCATTTGGAACGGTTTTAACTTTACCGGCAACCGGAAGCGAAATGAACTCGGGTGCGGTAGTGACCATCGAAGCTACACAAGAAAAATTAACCTTGGGCGGAAGTGCGTTGTTTCCGAAATTCTCCATTTGTGACCCAACTGTGGTGGCTTCTTTACCAAAAAGACAATTGGAAAATGGTGTGGTGGATGCTTTCACACACGTGATGGAACAATACCTTACTTATCCGCACGATGCTCTTTTGCAAGACAGAATTGCCGAAAGTATTTTGCAAACGCTGATTGAAATTGGACCGGATGTGGTTCAACATCCATCCGATTATAAATTGGCTTCCAACTTTATGTGGTGTGCCACGATGGCCTTAAACGGATTAATTCAAAAAGGGGTGCCAAGTGATTGGGCAACCCACATGATTGGACACGAACTAACCGCTTTATATGAAATTGATCATGCCAGAACATTGGCTATCATAGGACCAAATTTGTACCGAACCATGTTTGAAACCAAGAAAGAAAAATTAGCTCAATACGGAGAACGCGTTTGGAATGTTGAAGGCAATTCAATTGAAGAAAAAGCAACGCAAGCCATTGAAAAAACGGTTGAATTTTTACATAAAATGGGAATGGAAACTAAACTTTCAAATTACACCACTGATTATGAAAAGACAGCTGATTTTATTGTAGATCGTTTTGAAGAAAGAGGTTGGAAAGCCATGGGCGAAAAACAAAATATTACGTTGGAGAAAGTGAGACAAATTGTGGAGATGAGTTATTAGAAAGAGTGGCTGAGTGACTGAGTGACTGAGAAAAAAATGCAATCATTATTGTATTCATTAGAATCTCAGGTTCTCAGTAACTCAGCATCTCAACTTTTCAGCTACTCAGAAAATAAATCAAAAAGGCGTTCCCGAATCAACTTCCGGAACGCCTTTTTTTCAAAACACCAAAACAAAATTTAACTAACTCTAACTTGACTTGTACAAGTGATTTAATGGAATAACGTTAGCTATTTTGATTTATTGTTTTGATTAACAATATTTTATGATTTACCAAATTTTCACTCTTTTATCTTCCACGAGATACATTCCGTCACCTGGTTTGATGTTGAACGCTTCATAAAAAGCATCTACATTTTGAAGCGGAACATACGCTCGGTATTGACCGGGTGAATGAGGATCCGTTTTTACTTGATTTTTAATCGCTTCATCTCTTGCTTTACTTCTCCAAATGGTTGCCCATGAGATAAAGAAACGTTGTTCAGGGGTGAAACCGTCAATTAATCCTGGATTACCGACTTGTTTTAAGTGAATTTTCAAACCGTCTAAGGCGGCACTTACTCCACCCAAATCGCCAATGTTTTCTCCTAATGTAAATTTTCCATCCACAAAAATCCCCGGTAAAGGTTCCAATTGCGAATATTGATCGGCCAAAGCTCCTCCTAATTCTGTAAACTGTTTTAAATCTTCTTCACTCCACCAATTTACTAAGTTTCCATCTGCATTATAACGCGAACCACTATCGTCAAAACCATGTGAAATTTCGTGACCGATTACAGCTCCAATTCCACCATAATTTACAGCTTCATCTGCTCTGTAATCATAAAATGGTGGTTGAAGAATTGCTGCCGGAAAAACAATTTCATTAAACGAAGGGTTATAATACGCATTTACCGTTTGAGGGGACATTCCCCACTCTGTCTTGTCAACCGGCTTGTTTAGTTTAGCAAAATTCTCAGCATTTCTCCATTTGGTAATGTTTTTCATGTTTTCAAAATAGGTTCCGCCTTGAGTTGGTGAAACAATTACCACTTTAGAATAATCTTTCCATTTGTCAGGATATCCAATTTTTACATTGATTTTTTTCAATTTAGCAATGGCATTTTCTCTTGTAGATTTGGCCATCCATGGCAAATTATTGATTCTGTTTTCATACGCTAAGAAAACATTTTGAATCATTTTTCTGGCTTTTTCTTTGGCCTCTTTAGGGAACATTTTTTCAACATAAATTTTACCCAAAGCTTCACCTAATGCTCCATTTGCTGTTTGCAAAGCACGTTCTTCAAAAGGACGTTGCTTGATGGCTCCGGTTAATGTTTTTCCGTAAAATTCCCAGTTGGCATTCCCTATTTCTGTTGATAACATACCGGCAGAACGGTTTAATAGTGTCCAACGCATGTAAGCTTTCCAATGGTCAACTTTATTTTCTTTAAAAATGGTTTCCAATTCTGTCATATAACGTGGTTGAGAAACAATTAAAGTATCTACAACAGGAAGTCCAACTTTAGTCAAATAGTTGGTCCAATTTACAGTTGGCATCAATTTTTGCAACTCAGCAATTGTCATTGGATTGTACGTTTTTCTTCTGTCTCTTCTTTCAACACGATCCAATCTTGGTTTAGCCATAGCCGTTTCTAACTCCAATACTTTCTGAGCATTTGCTTGTGCAACGGCCGGTTTTTCTCCTAAATAGGCAAACATTCTAGCTACATGAGCTACATATTTTTCTCTTTTTTCTTTGCTGTCTTTGTCTTCGGAAACATAGTAATCCCTGTCGGGTAATCCTAAACTTCCAAGTCCAACATTGATAACATTTCTATTGCTGTTTTTGGCATCCGTTCCCACTCCAACTCCAAAAAAACCTATTCCGCCTTGGGTTTCCATTTCGATTAATAAATTATTCAGATCAGCAACTGATTTTACATCATTTATTTTATCCAAAAAAGGTTTTAGTGGTTTTACACCTTGTTTATTTCTTGTTATGGTATCCATTACAGAACGATAAAGATTTAACGCTTTACCTTGATCTGAATCAGCAGTATAGGTAGGATTTTTTAAAGCTTCCTTTAAAATTTCCATCATATCTTTATCTGTCTTTTCACGTAATTCATCAAAACTTCCCCATCTTGTTCTATCTGCCGGAATTTCTGTATTATCTAACCACGTTCCGTTTACATATCGAAAAAAATTATCACTTGGTTTTATTGTTTTGTCCATGTGATTCAAATTGATTCCGATGATTTCTTTATTTTTCTCTTGAGCAAATCCGACTGTTAGAGAAGACAATGTCAACACACAAATAAGATTTTTTTTAATTGTATTCATTTCTTAATTTTTAATTATTCGTTTCACAGTTTGACCGTTTTCATTTGAAATTTTGATAAAATAAACTCCATTTGAAACGTTGGACAAATTCAATTCAGTTTGATTATCGGTTAAATCAGCATTCCTTACAGACAAAATATTTTTACCTGTAACATCATAAATATCAATTTTTTGCGGATTAAAATTCCCATACGATAAAGTAAAAACACCTTTTGTAGGGTTAGGATAAACAGCAATGGATGTATTTTCAAAATCTGGTGTTGATAATGTTCCGTCAATTACAAAATCATCAATAACCGCTCCTTCTCTCGTGATGGTATAATCAGAATGAAAAACAAAACGGAAGATAATATTACTCTCATTTGTAAATGCATTTAACAGATAACTATATTCTAATAGATTTGTATTTGTTCCTGTCCATTGAGCACCGGGACAAATTTCGCAATCTCCACCACTTTGCGGGTTTCTGTCACTATTATACCAATTCGGATCATCTGCTGTTCCTAAAACTGCCCAATTTTCTCCGAAATTAGTTGAATATTCCACATAAAGCACATCCCAATTTTCTTCAATGTCAAATGCTAATTTGAAACGCATTATTGGATTTGTAATTTGTGTAAGGTCATAACATTGTGAATACAAATAGGCTTTGGTGAAATCTAGGTAATTTCCATCTAAATTCGTTGCGTAAACATTTGCCCCCGAAGCAGCTTGGTTTAATAATGTTCCGGTAGGAATTCCTCGTTGCCAACTATCCTCCGAACCTTCATGATTGGATAATAAGGCAGAATCCTCTGTTTCAAAAGTATTTACTTCCCCTACTTCACCATCATCATTATTTAAAATTTGTAAGGTTAAAGAATTATTATTTTCAAAGGCATCATTATTCATCGTTACATTCGCAAAAATAGTAGAAACCCCTTTTTCAAAAACAACATTAGGAATTTCAACTGTAGTGGAAGATTGTGAAGGTAAATTACCATTCCACTCATAAGTTGATTCACTCTGATTGATGGTGTAATTTAATGTAAAATTTGTTATCGAAGTGGCACCTGTATTTCTTACCAAAAATGTTAAACCATCTGTATTACAATTGATATTTGAAGCTACAGGATTTTCAATACTAAGCAACGCAATTTCATTTTCGGCTAATTGGGATGGAATTGGAGATTGCCAAACACCTCTTCCGTAAGTTGAAGCAATGATTTTTCCATCCAAGATATTGATTTCTAAATCCGTTACCGTAACATTAGGCAAATTAGTATCATACGGAATCCAGGAATTTTGTATATCGTCACGATAGTAAACACCCAAACTTGTTCCTAAATAAACCGGGTTTAGAGGATGATTAGACTGGTGTTTGATGACATTCCGCCCAATTGGAGGTAAGCCTTGAGCAAAATTAGCAAACGAAACACCACCATTAATTGACCTGGAAACCACTCCATTGATACCGGAGCAAGTAATATAAATAATGCTGTTGTTGTGAACATTAATATCTATGGATGTAATAAAGGACGAGAAAGAAAAAAGAAAATCAAAAGTAACTCCTCTATTTGTAGATTTATATAAACTTTGTCCATCTGCTATATACATGATATCGTCGTTAGAAGGATCAATAACAATTAGCTCAACATTCCCGTCAAAACTTGCATTTTCTGAAACATTTTGCCAAAAATTTCCACTTAGTTTATACAAACTTGAATATCCAGCATATAATTCCCCAACCGAATTAATTACTAAAGGAGTGACCCAATTACCGTTTTCACCATCAGGAGCTCCAATACTTCCTGACAGAGATGCACCGGCATTGTTGGTAAAATATAACCCTCCTCCGTTTTGAATAAATCCATAATATTTATTGTTATTGTTAGGATCAATAGCCGTTTCCATTCCATCCGCTCCATAAAAGTTTTTCCATTGATTGTTACTCAATGCATAACCACCATTATCTTGAAGACCACCGGCTATTCTTGAACTAGTTTGTTTAGAAACCGATATTCTATAAAATTGACCTATCTGAGCCGTTGCTGTTAAATCTGTAAACGATGCGGCATTATTCGAAGAAACGTATACACCACCATCACTCCCACAATATAAAACGCCATCATAAAAACGAAGAAAGTGAATATCCGCATGCGTATAAGTAGATTGGAATGGATTTGACCAACTATTTATTTTGGTGAAATTATTACCTCCATCAGACGATTTCCAAATATTTAAAACCCCCGTATACACCTCATCAGGATTAGTATCTGAGACAGCTAAGGCCAAATCGAACCAAGCTTGATTGGATTCAAAAATGTCAACTGTATTTTCAGTTACAGTAAAGTTAATTCCTGAATTAGTTGATTTGTAAAGTCCTTGATGGCTCCAATTTGTTCTGGCACTCAAAACATAAACGTATTCTGGATTTGCAGGCGTTACATCTATAATTAAACGTCCTGAATTAGCAGGCATTCCCGAAGAAATCAATGTAAAACTATTTCCGCCATTGGTTGAACGGTAAAAGCGATTATTGGTCACGGCATATACAATATTTGGATTACCTGGTTTTAATTTCAAATCTTTTACATTTCCAATTAAATTATTTGTCCAAGTTGTTCCTCCATTTGAGGTTTTAAAAAGTCCGGCACTTGTTGCAACCCATAAAGTCAAAGGGTCATTGGGATGCATAAATATATCTGCCGCTACTGTTGAAGTATTATTAAATGTTAATCCGGTTGTATTCCATGTCAGTCCTCCATCGGTCGATTTCAAAACGCCAATTGAATAGGTATCACTTGCGTCTTTATCGCCTGTAGCAATGTAAATTATATCTGAATTTGTATGGTCAATAGCAATTCCGGACACACCAATTTGGGGTAAATAATCAGATAAAGGGGTCCAATTTTGTCCAGCATCTGTTGATTTCCAAATTCCACCTGCGGGAGCACCTATGTATATTGTGTTTGGATTATTTGGGTCAACAACAACAACATTCACTCGTCCTTGTCCAGATGACCAAGAACCGGTGTTAATATGATTGAATGGCCCTATTGGTTCCCAATTACTCATGTTGTTGAGGGTTTCATTGCGGCTTATTGTTCTTTCTCTTTTTTGATTCCAGGCATCCCACATTTGGTTTGGAGTCATTAGATATCCGTTTTCATCTACTTTATTTCGCCAATGGGTTTCCCATCTCATAAAAGGTTTGTATCCACTACCTTTTACCTTATTGTTTTTGTCTTGCCAATAAGTATCAAAAGCTGTTTTGATTTCATCAATTGTAGCATCCTTGTTATCTCTTTTTTGAATATTATCCATCCATGGAGCGGTTGGATTAAATTGAGCAAAGACAAATGAAGATTGAATTATTATTAATAAAAGTAGATTTCTTTTCATTTAGGTTGAATTTTTATTCAAAAATAGAAAAACGTTTTCAATTGATAACTATTAATTAACAGTTGTATAAGCAGATGATCTGACGATAACTTTTCTACCTTTGTAAAAATAATTGCTATGCTTTCCTTTATTAAACGCTACAAATTTCAATTGTTAGGATTCCTGATTTTTTCTATTGTTTTCCTAACCATTTCTTTTTATTTATTAACGCCCAAGAAAAAACTCCCTATTTTTAATCCTTCCGATGTAAATCCTGAATTGGTTGACAGTACAGTTCAGCACGTAAGTAAATACCATACGATTGCCGATTTTTCTTTTATCAATCAAAATGGGGAACTCATTACGCAGAAAAATTATGAAGGAAAAATTTATGTCGCTGATTTTTTCTTTACTACTTGTCCTACAATTTGTCCGATTATGCAAGACAATATGGTGGAAATTCAAAATGCTTTTAAAGATGTTTCAGATGTGATGCTTTTATCTCATACAGTCATGCCACATATTGATAGTGTTCCTATTCTAAAAAAATATGCTTTAGAAAAGGGAGTGATTGACTCCAAATGGAATTTAGTAACGGGAGATAAAAAAGATATTTTTTACATTGCCAGAAAATCTTATCTAGCCGTAAAAACCGAAACTGAAGGAGAATTATATGATATGGTTCATACTGAAAATTTTATTTTAGTGGATAAGCAAAGAAGAGTTCGTGGTTTTTATGATGGTACTAAAAAAGAGGAAATAAAACGATTAATAGAAGACGTACGTTTTTTAATAGACGAAAAAAATTAAATTCTTAACAGATTTTTATCAATTAATATTGATGAAAATAAGCTATTTTTGTATTTATATTTATTCTAAATAAACTTTGCAAACAACAATTGACCAACTAAAAAAAGGTGAAAAAGCGATGATTATCGCTTTTAATTTGGACACTATTCCTTTAAAATTAATTGAAATGGGGTGCATGGAAGGTCATTTAGTTGAATTAGTACAATCAGCTCCTTTTGGAGATCCCTTATATCTTGATATGAATGGAACTCATTTAGCTATTCGAAAGGAAATGGCAAAAGAGATTACTGTTGAAATCATTCAAAACTAAATTGCTGAATGAAAAACTCATCACTAAAAGTTGCTCTCATTGGAAATCCAAATACAGGAAAAACTTCCTTATTTAATCAATTAACAGGACTCAATCAACAAGTTGGAAATTATCCGGGAGTAACAGTAGAGCGTAAAGTCGGCACATGTAATTTACCTCAAAATAAAAAAGCAACTATTCTTGATTTACCGGGAACTTATAGTTTAAATGCCAATTCATTGGACGAAAATCTTGTTATCGAATTGCTTTTAAACAAAAAAGACAAAGACTATCCAGATGTTGTAATTGTGGTAACTGAAGTGGAAAACTTAAAACGAAACTTACTGCTTTTCACGCAAATAAAAGACCTTGAGATTCCTACAATTTTGGTCATTAATATGGTGGATCAAATGGAGTTGAAAGGAATTTCTTTGGATATTCCTAAACTAGAGGAAGCTTTAAAAACCAAAATTGCATTAATTAGCTCCAGAAAAGCAACCGGCATTGACGAATTGAAGGAATTGATTGTAAATTATGAATCGCTTTCAATAGAACCCTGCTTGAATGCATCTGAAATTGATACGGATTATTTTAACTCTTTACGCCGTATTTATCCTAATCAACAATTGTATAAACTTTGGTTGGTTATCTCACAAGATGTAAATTTTGGAGAGCTTTCAAAAAAAGTGATTCAAAATAACTCCTTTTCAAAATCAGAGGAAGATTTAAAAAAACTACAGCACAAAGAAACAGTAAAACGGTATCAGTTTATTAACGAAACGCTGAAAGATGGTAAAAAAGTAGATTTAACAAAAGCCACTGATTTACGTACTAAGTTGGATAAAATTCTAACACACAAAATCGGCGGATATATAATTTTCTTTTTGGTTTTGTTTCTGATTTTTCAATCGGTTTTTGAATGGTCAAGTGTTCCAATGGAATGGATAGACGAATCGTTTGCTTCCTTGAGTAAATGGGTTAACGAACATTTACCACAGGGAAAATTAAACGATTTGATTTCTCAGGGAATTATCCCTGGTTTTGGCGGTGTAGTGATTTTTATTCCGCAGATTGCCTTTTTATTTCTCTTTATTTCGCTTTTAGAAGAGAGTGGCTACATGAGTAGGGTTGTGTTTTTGATGGACAAAACCATGCGTCGTTTTGGCCTCAGTGGAAAAAGTGTTGTTCCCTTGATTTCAGGTACCGCATGTGCTATTCCAGCCATTATGGCAACTCGAAATATAGAAAATTGGAAAGAGCGATTGATAACCATTTTGGTTACTCCTTTTACAACTTGTGCAGCCAGAATTCCCGTTTATGCAATTTTAATTGCCTTAATCATACCAGACAAACGAATTTTTGGATTTTTGAATTTACAAGGGCTCACGTTGATGCTCTTATACATGCTTGGTTTTTTGATGGCAATCATTTCGGCAACCATTTTAAACAAAATGCTCCAACTCAAAACAAAAAGTTTTTTTGTGATTGAAATGCCTAACTATAAAATTCCTTATTACAAAAATGTTGGGTTAAATGTACTTGAAAAAACAAAAGCTTTTGTATTTGGAGCCGGTAAAATCATAGTTTCTTTATCTATCATTTTGTGGTTTATGGCTTCCTATGGGCCAACTGATAATTTTGCAAATGCAGAAGATATCATTACTTCCGAATCTCAAAATCAATCTTTATCAGAGGATGAATTAAATGATAAAATCGCTTCATTTAAACTTGAAAACTCATATATCGGAATAATCGGAAAAACCATAGAACCGGTCATTCAACCGCTAGGGTATGATTGGAAAATAGGAATCGGAATTGTAGCTTCCTTTGCCGCTCGTGAAGTTTTTGTAGGCACAATGGCTACTATTTACAGCGTGGGTAGTCATGGTGAAGAAGAAAATACCATCAAAGAAAAAATGAAAAATGAGGTAAATTCCATTACAGGAAAACCAATATATACTTTTGCTTCCGGAATTTCACTCCTCCTTTTTTACGCCTTTGCCATGCAATGTATGAGTACATTAGCTATTGTTAAAAAAGAAACTAATTCATGGAAATGGCCGATAATTCAATTACTTTTTATGAGTGGTTTGGCTTATTTAGTCTCTTTAACCGCATTTCAATTTTTGAAATAAATTCATTTTCAGCAACTTAAAAAATACTATAAAAATTTATTATTTATAATTTGTCTAAATAAATTTTACGTTTTATTTTTGCAATATAGAATTAATCTAAATAAAAATGAAAAACAGTTTTTCCTTAATTTTCTTCTCTTTCATTGTTACATTGAATGCTTTTAGTCAACAAGAACAACCAACCGATACATTAAAATTAGAAGGAGTTATTTTAGAACCCAAAAAAAATAGTCCGGAAAGAATGCCTGAAATCAAACAAAATGTATTGTTTTCGGGGAAAAAAAATGAAGTTTTAAAATTATCAAATATTAATGGAAATTTTACAACCAACAATGCCAGAGAAATATTTTCGAGAATTCCCGGTGTTACCATTTGGGAAAACGAGGGTTCAGGAATTCAAGTTAATGTTGGTGTACGTGGTTTAAGTCCAAATAGAAGTTGGGAATTAAATACGCGTCAAAACGGATATGATATTTCGTCAGATGTATTTGGTTATCCTGAAGCATATTATAATCCACCTCTAGAAGCGGTTGAAACCATTGAATTAGTTCGTGGTGGTTCATCGTTACAATTTGGCCCACAATTTGGCGGTATGTTAAATTATGTATTAAAAAGAGAAACGAAAAAGAAATTTTCATTTGAAACACAAAACACAGTAGGAAGTTATGGCATGATGAGTAGCTATAACGCTATTGGCGGAAATTTTAAAAAGTTTTCTTATTATGTTTACAACCATTCCCGAAGTGCTGACGGATGGCGAGAAAATAGTGAATATACGGTTCGTAACACACATGCTTTTGTGGAATATCGCTTTACCGAAAACACCAAACTTTCGGCAGAATATACCAACATGGATTACCAAATGCAACAAGCAGGTGGTTTAACAGATGAACAGTTTAAAAACAATCCAAGACAATCCCTAAGAGAAAGAAATTGGTTTGGCACACCTTGGAATGTGTTTTCAATAAATTTTGACACTAAAATTAATGACAATTTTACTTCCAACACAAAACTTTTTGGGCTTGTTGGTGAAAGAAACAGTGTTGGATTCACAGCCACTCCAAATGTTGAAGACGTTATTAACCCTGCTACTAATGATTATGCCAATCGAAGAGTAGACCGCGATTTTTACGAAAATTTTGGGTTGGAAAACAGAAATATTTATAAGTACAAACTTGGAAAAGTAAATAATAATCTTGCTTTTGGTGTGCGTTTGTACAAAGCTAACACGCAGCGTGTCCAAGACGGAAGAGGAACAACAGGTTTTGATTTTGATTTGTCTATTGATGGAAGATTTGCTCGTGATTTAAACTTTACAACAGAAAATGTAGCGGTATTTGCAGAAAATCAGTTTAAAGTTTCTGAAAAATTTAGCGTTACTCCTGGAGTTCGATATGAATACATCAAAAACACAGGTGAAGGAAGATTTGGAATTAGTAATGGTAATGATGTTGCGTTTCCTGAAAAAATAATTTCAAGAAGTCAACCATTATTTGGACTGGGTTTAGAATACAAATTTACTACAACCAATATTTATGCTAACATAACTCAAGCCTACAGACCAGTATTATTTTCAGATTATACTCCCCCAGCGGTAACCGATGTTATAGACCCAAATTTAAAAGATGCCAGTGGTTTTAATGCCGATTTAGGTTTCAGAGGAACCTACAAAAACTACTTAAATTTCGATTTCAGTTTATTTTATTTAAGTTACAACAATAGAATTGGCGGAATAAGACAATTTGTAAACAACGATCCTACACAGGGAACATTTATATACAGAACCAACTTGGGTGAAACAGTAAATAAAGGAATCGAAGGGTTTTTTAATCTGAATTTTACTAAATTATTTGAAATTGATAAACCTTATGGAAATTTAGATTTATTTGCCTCTGTAAGTTTTATCGACAGTCGCTACACCGACTTTAGAATTTTTAACACATCCGGAACAGCACCAAATGTTACCATCACAGAAACGAATCTAGATGGAAATCGAGTTGAAAATGCACCGCGTTATATTCACAATTTTGGACTTTCTTGGAGTAATACCAATTTCTCTTCTACTTTACAATACAGAATGTCCGGTAAAATATTTACGGATGCTAATAACACAACAACCCCTTCAGCCAATGGTGTTACCGGACTTTTAGATGATTATCGTGTTTTTGATTTATCTACTGAATATAGATTTTTGAAAAATTATAACATTCGTGCCGGAATCAACAACTTACTCAACGAAGAATATGCTACTCGAAGAGCCGGTGGTTATCCAGGTCCGGGTATTCTTCCCGGAGAAGGTAGAACATTTTATATATCTGTAGGAGCAAAACTTTAACAATAAATGGTTTTCAATTACCTGAAAACCATTTATTTTTACATCATGATACAAACAATAATTGTTTATATTTTAGTAGCTTTTGCTATAATTTTTCTTTTAAAACCTTTATTTGTAAAGAAAAAATCGAAGAAAAATTGCGGTGGAAATGATTGTGGTTGTCATTAACTTCCCAAAGCCACATCTAAACTCATCATCACCACAAATCCACCAATAAATCCTAGGGTTGCAATATCGGTATGTTTGTCTTGTTGGGTTTCAGGAATTACTTCTTCCACCACTACAAAAATCATTGCTCCGGCAGCAAATGCCAGAGCATAAGGCAAAATTGGAGTGAAAAACGTAACTGCAACTGCTCCCAAAACTCCTGCAATCGGTTCAACTAAAGCAGAAGACTGTCCGTATAAAAAACTCTTTTTTCTACTCATCCCCATTCGTCGTAACGGCATGGAAACGGCAATTCCTTCCGGAAAATTTTGAATCCCAATACCAATAGCTAAAATCGTTGCTCCGGCAATCGATGCTTCCGGAATTCCGGCTGCCACTCCACCAAACAAAACCCCAACCGCCAAACCTTCGGGAATATTGTGTAACGTAATGGCTAAAACCAAAAGTGTTGTTTTTTGCCAAGGTGATTTTACACCTTCTGTTTCTTTGAAATTGATATGTAAATGCGGTAAAACTTTATCCAAACCAAATAAGAAAAAAGCACCTAAAAGAAAACCTACCGCTGCAGGCATTACTTTTACAAAACCTTCTCCTTCCGACATTTCGATGGCAGGTGCAAGCAAACTCCAATAGCTGGCTGCAACCATCACTCCGCCTGTAAAACCTAGCATTCCGTCTAAAGCGGCACGATTCATTGACTTAAAAAAGAACACGACTGAAGCTCCTAAAGCAGTTAAAAACCAAGTGAATAAAGTGGCATACAAAGCCGCTAAGATGGGATCAATACTCGATAAATAATCAACAATACTATCAAACATATTATATCACTTTTACAAATAAATTAGTAGCAATTTTATTGGAAATCAAAATTTGTTTACTGTTTATTATTACAACCAGAGATTGATCAAAAGGTTCTTTACTTACAATTTCAATCTCTGAACCCAAAGAAATTTGATGTTTATCTAAATATTTCAAGAAATCAGTGGAACTATCTTTAACACCTAAACACATTACTTTTCTATTGGGTAAAATTTCTGAAAGCAATTGCTTTTCAACTTTAGTAAATTGTCCGTACCTATCCGGTATTGGATCACCATGAGGGTCTTCCTTAGGAAATCCTAAAAACTCATCTAATCGATTAATTAACTTTTCAGATTTTATGTGCTCTAATTCTTCGGCCAAGTCATGTACTTCGTCCCAAGTGAAATCTAATTTTTCAACCAAAAAAACTTCCCATAAACGATGTTTCCTTACAATCATTTTTGCAGCATGAAGTCCTTTTTGAGTCAATGTTACTCCTTGGTATTTTTGATAATTTACTAATTCCTTATCCGCTAATTTTTTCAGCATGTCCGTAACAGAAGAAGCTTTGCTTTCAATCATCTCTGCAATAGCATTCGTATTGATTCCGCTAAGAGAAACCATCGACAAATGATAAATAACTTTTAAATAATTTTCTTCTGAATAGGTCATATAAACAAAATAGTTAACAAAAATAAAAAAAATTTGATACAAGTAAAAATATTTTTAGTTTTGTCTAAAATTATTTTTTGTTATGATTAAAAAACTATTCTTGCTTACATTATTAATAACGCAATTATTACAAGCCCAAGAAAAAGGAACCGTTGTAGGACACATACTCTCTGAAGGTCAAGCCGTTCCTTTTGCTAATATACTTTTAAAAAATACTACAACTGGAACTTCATCTGATGAAAACGGAAACTTTTCTATTGAAGTTCCTACAGGCAAGCAAACCATTATCGTGCAAGCCATTGGTTTTAAAAACCAGGAAAAAAATATAAATGTTACGTCAGGAGGAAAAATTCATTTGGATTTTAATTTAGAAGAAAGTGTTTTCGGATTGAATCAAGTGGTGGTTTCTGCTACTCGTGGATTACAGAAAAGAACTGAAGCCCCGGTGATTGTTAACGTAACCAATTCAGAAGTGTTGCAAAAAGCCCAAGCCATCAGCTTGTCAGAAGGATTAAGTTTTCAACCCGGCTTGAGAATGGAAAACAATTGCCAGAATTGTGGTTTTACTCAAGTAAGAATGAATGGACTTGATGGGGCTTATTCTCAAATTTTAATGGACAGCCGACCCATTTTTTCTGCCTTAAACGGAGTATATGGTTTAGACCAAATTCCGACCAATATGATTGAACGCATTGAAGTGGTTCGGGGAGGAGGTTCTTCTTTATACGGTTCAAATGCGATTGCGGGGACCATCAACATCATTACTAAAGAACCTATTGAAAATTCATTTGAAATCAATTCGCATCTTGGTTTGATTGACGGAAATGTGCCTGACAAAGCCCTAACGTTGAACGGGACAGTATTATCAGATGATTTAAATTTAGGCATTCAACTTTTTTCGATGCTTCGTGATCGCGGTGCTTTTGATGCCAACGATGATAATTTTACCGAAATTACCGCCATGCAAAACCGAACTTTCGGGTTTAAAACGTTTTACCGTCCGTTTGAACGAAGTAAAATTACTGCCGATTTTCATACGATAAACGAATTCAGACGGGGTGGTGAAAACAATTTTAATTTACAACCTTTTGAAGCACTTACCACAGAACAAATTACTTCCAAAATGGTGGGTGGCGGACTCACATTTGAAAATTATTCAAAAAATGAAAAGAACAAATATGCTGTTTATATCAATACTCAACAATCTAAAAACGACAATTTTTATGGTGGCCGAGCGGATGATGAATTTGGAAATATTGATTATGAAGAGAGTATTCGAGGTTACGGAAATACAGAAGTGCTCACATGGATTGGTGGAGCTCAATACAACCGAAAACAAGAATCATTTTTAGGAGGTTCTGGAACGTTAACCACAGGAGCCGAATACAAAAAAGAAAAAATGATGGATGCCAAGCCCGGTTACAATGCTTTTGTCAATCAAACGTTAGATATTTTAGGAATTTATGCTCAACAAGAATGGAAAGTCAATGAAAAATTGAAAGTGTTAGGTGGATTAAGAGCCGATTTTCACAATGCAGCTGATGAAGATGTGATATTTAACCCAAGACTAAATATTCTCTATAATTTTAAAGAAAATTTGCAATGGCGAAACTCTTATGCTAAAGGGTTTAGAGCACCACAAGTGTTTTCGGAAGACATTCACGCCCGAATTGCCGCCGGAGAAGTAGCGTTAGTAGAATTAGCTGATGGTTTGCAATCTGAAACTTCTCATTCGTTTTTAACTTCGCTAGATTGGAGTAAAGTTTCGCCTAATTCTGAAGCCGGATTAACATTTGAAGCATTCTACACTCGATTAAGCGACCCATTTGTATTAGAACAACTAACGGAAACCATCTGGGAAAAACGCAATGGAAAAGGGGCCGATGTTTATGGAGTGAATTTGGAAGCGAAATATGCTCCGGGACAAAAATGGCAATTTCAAGCGGGAGCAACCATTCAAAAAGCGTTGTATGACGAAGCAGTTCAATGGAGTGAAAATTTGACCAATACGAATCGAAATTTCTTCCGTTCACCAAATTTTTATGGAAATTTGATGGCTACATTTTCACCTAAAAAAGCTTTTCAAAACAATCTTTCATTGGTTTACACCGGAAAAATGTATGCTCAGCATTTTGCCGGATTCATTGCCGAAGACCGTTTAGTAACCACCCCTGATTTTTATGAAATCAATCTAAAATCATCCTATACCTTTGTGGTGAAAGAAAAATTACACCTTCAATTAAGTGGAGGTGTTCAGAATATTTTTAATCAATACCAAAACGATTTTGACATGGGTGTAAATAGAGATGCAAGCTATATTTACGGACCTTCACGCCCCAGAACAATATTTATTGGATTAAAAATCGGAACGGATTTGTTGTAAAAACATAACTTTTTTGGATTTGAAGATAAATCCAAATAAAAATTAGAAAAATTATTACTATAAATTCTAGTTGACTTCCTATTCAATCATAACAAATCTTTATGATTGAAATCGTCAAATAAAAATGAAAACTTAGTAACTTTGTACGCAATGAATCTAAAAATCAAACATCAACAATCATAAATCTTAAATTAGTATGTATCCAGAAGAAATGGTAAAACCCATGAGAGCCGAATTATCGGAAGTAGGTTTTCAAGAATTATATAGTGCAGAAGCAGTAGAAAATGCTATCAAACAACCCGGAACTACATTAGTTGTAGTAAATTCTGTTTGCGGATGTGCCGCTAGAAACGCTAGACCGGGAGCTAAAATGAGTTTAGACGGTGCTAAAAAACCAACTCAATTAGTAACCGTTTTTGCCGGTGTTGACAAAGAAGCTGTTGATGCAGCGAGACAACACATGTTTCCTTTTCCTCCATCTTCGCCAAGTATGGCCTTGTTTAAAGACGGTGAATTGGTGCACATGTTAGAACGTCATCACATTGAAGGCCGTCCTGCGGAAATGATTGCAGAGAATTTAAAAGATGCGTATAACGAGTTTTGTTAAGACAAAAACATAAAACATAAACCCTTCTTTGACCCATTCATGAAGGGTTTTTTCTATTTTAACGCAACCTTTTAAAAAGAATTTCATCTATAAAAAAGAAACCAATAAATAAAGCTATGAAATTTCTTTTAAAATTATTTGTACTGGCCTTGTTGCTTCAAAGTTTTCAGTGTGAAGACAATAATTCTAATCCTATTACACTTGAACAATTAAATTTCAAAAAACAAGAAATTATTGATTATATCGCCGGTTTTGAATGCAACAACTCAGAAAACTGCAACACTATAGCATTTGGTGTAAAACCGTGTGGTGGCCCCGTTGAATATTTAACTTTTCCTTCCTCTGTCAATTTAAATGAATTAGAGGCAATGGTTGAAAGTTATAATCAATTAAACTTAGAATACAACATTCAATCGAATGCAGTTTCAGACTGTGCAGTTGTTTTACCTCCTCAAACGGTAGAATGTGATAATGGAGGTTGTGAGATAGTAGTTAATTAGCAAAAATAAAAAACATTGAAATAAAGAGAGTTGTTTTTTATGAACAACTCTCCTTTCTTTGTTTAATTTATTTAAATTCAGGAATATAAAAAAGCACTTTTTGTTCCATTAAAACATGAATAAGTGATTCTTCCTCTTCTGAAAAATTTCCTTTAAAATTTCCTTTTAAAATTTCTTCTACTGAATTTTTCATTGATAAATCGCGGTACTCAATCAACATTTCATTTTCATTGATTTTGAGTAAGCAATCTTTTTCAGAAAAATCAACTTCTAAAAGTGGATTAACCTTTAAATCGCAAGCAATTTCTTCATAGGCTTTCTGCAAAAGTGAATATAATGCACTCAACACTTTAGGAACGGATGTTGAAGACAAACAAACTCGATCCGGGCAATTAATAATTACATCATAATTGCATCGCAACTCACAATTGCCTTTTTTGCCCCAAATGATTTCATTAAACTGTGCAAAACTTCCCCAAGAACCAGGACCGGTTGGGCCGTAAATTCCAACAGTCGGTACATTGAATGCTCCGGCTACGTGGGTAATTCCGGCATCATTTCCAATATGAAAAAAGGCAGATTCCATTGCTTTACCAATTTCTTCTAAACCTCCTGTAATGTATTCGATATGTGGCATTTGGATAGTAAAATAATCGGCAGGATTAGGATCTTCTTTTCCTAAAATAATTTTACATTTTAGTTTTGGAAATAGACAATAAAGTTCTTCAATTAATTTGGCATAATTTTCCGTTGGCCAAATTTTTAGTAAAAAACCGGCTCCGGGATGAACCACATAATCAGGATTTTCAAAATCGGTATTCCGTTCAAAATAAGGATAACCTTTGTATTGATTGGAATAATTCTTATGAAATTTTGCCAATCCGTCAATATGGTGCTGAATGGCGTGTTGTTTTACTTTTTTATGTGTAGAATATCGCAAAGCATGAGGCAAGTCATAACCGCGAAAAGCAGGATAATTTCCTAATTCGATGATTTTATCAAAATTAGCTTCACTTTCTTTGATTTTTTCTTCATCCACAATCGTAATTTCTTTGAAATACTTGGTAAAAAAAGAAACTAATCTGGGATGAACCGCAAAACTTACTGATTTGGAAACTTCCTTTAAATGGATTAAACTAGGTAAACAAAAGAAAATATCGCCCAAGCCGCCATAACTTTTATACACCAAAACATTCCCCAAATCAGAGACATTTTCAGTTTCATTTTGGCTTAAAATTCGAAGGACATTATCCCAAAAAATTTGAGGTGTTTCTTTCATTTCCTGCTTGGCTCGTTCTTTATCGTTAGGATAAAAATCAAACGACCAGGTTCCAACTCTGTCGTTCGTAATCATTTCACAACCGGACAAAAAAGCTTCTGCTGCCAAACGACCCGAAGGTTCCGGCCAAACCGGTTTACAAAAAAAGTATTTTGATTGACCAAGAATTTTTAAAACTTCTTCATTTGGAATATAATCATTCAAAAAAACATTGGAAGGTAATTCTCTTCTCAACTCATTTTTACCGAACACTTGAAAAGTAAATCGAGGATTTTCGATAGCATAATCTAACAACGCTTCACCGCCTTTTAAATAACTCAAATCACCAAAAAAAGGAATGACCGTTTCATTTTTTAGTACCGCAATTTGTAATTTGTTGACCTCAACTGTAGGAGGCATAATAATTTTATTAGCAACCGATTCGCCATAAAAAGCATAATGGTCTTCAAAATGTTTTGGTGATTGGAACGCATTCAACTTTGCGTTCCCAAAAACTTCATGGTACAAGTGATATTTTTCATTATCACAACAGTTCCTAATTCCTCTGTCAACTGTGCATAAAATATTTCTTCGGATGCAAAAATTGTAGTCAAATTCAATTTTAATGTAGTTTATTTTTTCATTAACTAAATACTTTAGCAACTTTTTTTCAAATCGACAACGTGAAGAGCTATTCAATACAATCAAATCAGATTGTTGTATTTTACTTTTTGTTGATTCAAAATCGTTCAACAAGTCAACCTCAACAAAGTAACCCAATTGATTGCCAAGAGCCACCAATTGGGTTATAGTTAATTCAGCACCCCTTTTTAATGAGAGGTCTGTATCATGTAAAAAAAGAATTTTCTTCAATGAAATACTATAGGTGATTAATCATCGTAGTAACCATCGTCATAATAGCCATCGTCATAATAGCCATCGTCATAATAGCCATCATCGTAGTAACCATCATCGTAGTAACCGTCGTCATAATAGCCATCATCAAAAGAATCATCACTATCTGACGAACAAGAAGTGGCTAAATTGCCGGTAATATATAAAGCAGATGTGGCTAAAATAACCTTACCTGAATTTTTTAAAAAATTTCTTCTATTCATTTTATTTCTGATTAGGTTAAACAAATGTAAAATAATATTTAATAGTAACAAGGACTTAACAAAAAACCCTACTAATTTATATTTAATCTAAAAAGTTTATCTTTGCGAACGAATTCTTCCATTTAGAATTTATCTTATTGAATTAACCCTAAAACGTTTATAGCATGCAACTGTATAACACGATGAGGGCAGAAGAAAGAGCTGAGCTTATTGATCAAGCCGGCAAACAACGACTTACGTTGTCTTTTTATGCCTATGCCAAAATTGAAGACCCAAAAAAATTTAGAGATGATTTATTCTTAGCTTGGAATCCGTTGGATGTCTTGGGAAGAATTTATGTAGCTCATGAAGGAATTAACGCCCAACTTTCGTTGCCCGCAGATTATTTTTACCAATTCAAAGACACGTTAGATGTTTATGATTTCATGCGATGTATTCGATTGAACGTGGCTCGCGAGCAAGACGATCATTCTTTTTTAAAATTAACCATAAAAGTACGTCATAAAATTGTAGCCGATGGATTGGATGATGCTACTTTTGATGTCACCAACAAAGGAATTCACTTAAAAGCGAAGGAATTCAACCATCTTTTAGAAGACCCAAACACCATTGTAGTTGATTTTAGAAATCATTACGAAAGTGAAATTGGTCATTTTAAAGGAGCCATTACACCTGATGTGGACACATTCAGAGAATCACTTCCCATTATTGAAGAACAATTAAAAGACCTTAAAGAAGAAAAAAATCTTTTGATGTATTGCACAGGTGGAATTCGATGTGAAAAAGCCAGTGCGTATTTCAAGCATAAAGGTTTCAAAAACGTCTATCAATTAGAAGGTGGAATCATTGAATATGCTCGTCAAATTGAGCAAGAAGGTTTGGAAAGCAAATTCATCGGTAAAAACTTTGTATTTGATCATCGTTTAGGTGAACGAATTACCAATGATATCATTTCACAATGTCACCAATGCGGAAAACCATGTGACAATCATACCAATTGTGTGAACGATGGTTGTCATTTGTTATTCATTCAATGTGATGAATGCAAAGAAAAAATGGATAATTGTTGTTCTTCAGAATGTCAGGAAATCATTCATTTGCCTTTAGTTGAGCAAGTGAAATTGAGGAAAGGCATTCAAAAAGGAAATATGATTTTTAAAAAAGGAAAATCGCCTGCTTTAAAATTCAAACATTCGGGTGAATTAAGCGATATATCATTGGCCGTTGCAAATGAAATAGAAAAACCAAAACCCATTCGCGAACGCATCAAACGTAAAAAAATATTGATTGGCAAAGCCGAACATTATTATACCAAAGCCAGTGTTGGTTTGTTTTTAATTGAAAACCAAGAAGTAAAATCAGGAGATAAAATTTTAATTTCCGGTCCAACTACCGGCAATCAAGAACTGGTTTTAGAAAAAATGTTTGTCAATGGCCAAGAGGGAACGGTTGCAAAACTGGGGGACAAATTAACGTTTGCAGTTCCATTTCGCATTCGATTATCGGATAAATTGTTTAAGATATTAAGTTAAAACTAAAAAAAATTTATACTTTTAAAAGCCTGTTTTATTTTTAAAAATGGGCTTTTTTGATGACTTCTTTTCTAAAAAATCTGTTTTCAACTTCTATCAAAAAATACTATCTTTACACTCTTAACGTTTAATGTCAGTAGTCTCGTTTTGTATAACGAGATGACCAAATATATAAATTATGGCTTGTACAAACTGTTCTACCGGGAGTAAAGATGGAGGAGCTCCCAAAGGATGTCAAAATAAAGGGACTTGCGGCACCGATAGCTGCAACAAATTAACGGTTTTCGATTGGCTTTCCAATATGAGTTTGCCAAGCGGTCAAGAACAATTTGACTGTGTTGAAGTGCGTTTTAAAAACGGAAGAAAAGAATTTTACCGCAATACTGAGAAATTAACCCTTTCTATTGGTGATATTGTAGCTACAGAAGCTTCACCGGGACATGACATCGGAATTGTTACCCTAACCGGCGAATTGGTTAAGGTTCAAATGAAGAAAAAAGGCGTAAATCCTACTAGTCCCGAAATCACCAAAATCTATCGAAAAGCCTCACAAAAAGACATTGATATTTGGTCAGATGCCCGAGCTAAAGAAGAACCTATGAAGGTTACCGCTCGTGAAATTGCGATTCGTTTGCAATTGCAAATGAAAATTTCTGATATTGAATTTCAGGGAGATGGCTCAAAGGCTACTTTTTATTATACCGCTGAAGACCGCGTAGATTTTCGTCAATTGATTAAAGAATATGCTCAATCTTTCAAAACCCGAATCGAGATGAAACAAGTAGGTTTCCGTCAGGAAGCTGCTCGTTTAGGCGGAATCGGTTCCTGCGGAAGAGAATTATGTTGCTCCACTTGGTTGACTGATTTTAGAAGTGTAAATACCTCCGCAGCTCGTTACCAACAGCTTTCATTGAATCCGCAAAAGCTAGCCGGACAATGTGGAAAACTAAAATGTTGCTTGAACTACGAGTTAGATACCTACATGGATGCTTTAAAAGATTTTCCTGATTTTGAAACCAAATTGGAGACAGAAAAAGGAGTGGCATATTGCCAAAAACAAGATATTTTTAAAGGATTAATGTGGTATGCTTATGCCGATAATATGGCCAACTGGCATGTATTACACATCAATCAAGTGAAAGAAATTATTGCAGAAAATAAACAAAAAAGAAGAGTTGCTTCTTTGGAAGACTTTGCTTTAGAGGTTGCTCAAGAGCCGAAACAGGACTTCAATAATGCTATGGGTCAGGAGAGCTTAACCCGATTTGATCAACCGAAAAAGAAAAAAAATAACAATAAAAAAAGAAGACCTAATAAAATTGTAAAAAATGACCAAAAAAAGTAGTCTGTTTTTTGTTTTATTATTGATTTTATTTACGTCATGCGACAAAAAAAGACTTTTTGACGAGTACCAAAAAGTAGGTGACGCTTGGCACAAAGACAGTATTGCTTCTTTTGTTTATGAAGCCAATGATACTGTTTCTCCCAAACATTTGTTTATCAACATTCGCAACAACAAAAATTATCCATTTCGTAATTTGTTTTTAATTGTAGAAATGGAGCAACCGGATAAAAAAATCATTATCGACACTTTAGAATTTGAAATGGCCAATCCGGATGGTTCTTTATTGGGAAAAGGCATTACGGATACGAAAGAAAACAAATTGTTTTACAAAGAGAATTTTGTATTTCCTAAAGTAGGAAAATATTATATTAACATTCAACAAGCCGTTAGAAAATCGGGTAAAATTGAAGGTGTTGAACTTTTAGAAGGCATTACCGATGTAGGTTTACGAATTGAAAAAAAGGAGTAAGATGGCACAGAAAAAAAATAACGTAACGAAAGATATTCACTACTACCAAAAAAAGTTTTGGAAACTATTTTTCTATGGTTTAGGTGGTATTTTTCTGTTTTTTGTATTTGCAAATTTTGGTTTGTTTGGCTCGATGCCAAGTTTTGACGAATTAGAAAATCCTGATTCTAATCTTGCGACTGAAATTATTTCTTCAGACGGTGTTATTTTAGGAAAATTTTACAGAGAAAACCGTTCTCCTGTTAAATATGAAGATTTGCCAAAACATTTAGTGGATGCATTAGTAGCAACTGAAGACGAACGTTTTTATGAACATTCCGGAATTGATGCCCGAAGAACTTTTGGTGCCGCTCTTAAATTAGGTGCAGATGGTGGAGCAAGTACTATTTCTCAACAATTGGCCAAACTTTTATTTCATGGTGAAGGTTCTCGATTCATTCTGTTTAGAATGGTTCAAAAAGTGAAAGAATGGATTATTGCCACTAAATTAGAACGTCAATACACTAAAAATGAAATCATTGCACTTTATCTGAATCGTGCTGATTTTGTAAATACAGCAGTTGGAATTCGCTCGGCGGCGAAAGTGTATTTCGGAAAAGAACCTCGAGATTTAACCATTGAAGAAAGTGCTTTATTGGTTGGAATGTTGAAAAACCCTTCCCTTTATAATCCTGTTCGCGAAAAAAGGAAACAGTTGGTTTTTGATAGACGTAATACTGTTTTGGCTCAAATGGTTCGAAATAACTTTTTAGAACCGGAAGCGAAGAAAATTTTAGAAAAAAAACCAATTGTTCTAGATTTTAATCCGGAAAGCCATACAGACGGAATTGCGACCTATTTCAGAGAATACCTAAGAGATTACATGAAAAAATGGGTGAAGGAAAATAAAAAACCGGATGGTACTGAATACAACATTTACAATGATGGTTTAAAAATTTACACTACCATTGATTCCCGAATGCAAAAATATGCTGAGGAAGCTGTTGATGAACATTTAAGAAATCTTCAAGCAGAGTTTTTTAAAGCTCAAAAAAACAATAAAAATGCTCCTTTTTCAAAAATTAATGAAGAAGAAACCGACAAGTTGATGAAAAGAGCGATGAAAAATTCAGAACGTTGGCGAATGATGAAAGCTCAAGATAAAAGTGAGGAAGACATAATCAAATCGTTTGACGTCAAAACAGACATGCGTATTTTTACTTGGAAAGGTGAACGAGATACCATTATGACACCAATGGATTCCATTCGTTATTACAAGCATTTTTTGCGTAGCGGAATGATTTCAATGGAACCTCAAACCGGACATGTAAAAGCGTGGGTGGGCGGAATCAACTACAAACATTTTCAATATGACCATGCCGGACAAGGAGCCAGACAAGTAGGTTCGACTTTTAAACCTTTTGTGTATGCCACTGCTATTGAACAACTGAATATGTCACCATGTGATTCAATCATCGATTCACCCTTTACAATTCCTAGAGGAAGACATAATGTTACGGAAACTTGGACGCCCAGAAATTCTGATGGAAAATACCGCGGAATGATTAATTTGAAAAGAGCTTTGGCCAATTCTGTTAATACTGTTTCTGCTAAATTAATTGACCGAACCGGACCAAAAGCCGTAGTTGATTTAACACACCGATTAGGAGTTACTTCCTCTATTCCTGAACAACCTGCAATTTGTTTAGGTGCAGTTGAAATTACCGTTCAAGAAATGGTAGCTGCTTTTAGCACATTTGCCAACAAAGGTATTTACATCAAACCTCAATTGATTACTCGAATAGAAGATAAAAACGGAAATATCATATTTGAAGCCATTCCGGAAAGTCATGATGTATTGAGTCAAGACATTGCCTATGCCGTTGTAAAATTGATGGAAGGTGTAACAGAAGATGGTACCGGAACCCGTTTAAGATGGGGTGGTGCCGGATTTACAAAATACAATTATCAATTTACCAACCCTATAGCCGGAAAAACCGGAACCACTCAAAACAATTCTGATGGTTGGTTCATGGGGTTTGTGCCAAATCTTTGTACCGGTGTTTGGGTTGGCTGCGAAGACCGTGCAGCCCGATTCAGAAGTACCGCTATGGGACAAGGAGCAACAATGGCTTTACCTATTTGGGGACTCTACATGGACAAATGTTATAAAGACGACAAGCTCAACGTGTCAAAAGAGCCTTTTGAACGCCCGGAAAATATTACCGTTAAAGTAGATTGCTGGAAAGCCGTAAAAGACACACTTGACTTTGATCAAGATGTGGAAGAATTTAATTTTTAAGATATATTATATAACAAATAATAAAAAATGGACTTTGTAAAAAGCCCATTTTTTTATACCTTTAAAATCGGAAAAACAAACAAACGATATGATTAAACGAAAGGTAAATTCTGTGCAAGAAGCATTGCAGGGAATCACTGATAATATGACCATTATGTTAGGAGGATTTGGCCTTTGTGGCATTCCTGAGAACAGTATTACTGAGCTGGTTAAGATGAATGTAGCCAACCTAACCTGTATTTCGAACAATGCCGGAGTAGATGATTTTGGATTGGGCTTGTTGCTTCAAAAAAAACAAATCAAAAAAATGATTTCTTCCTACGTGGGTGAAAATGCTGAATTTGAACGTCAAATGTTGTCCGGTGAGTTAGAAGTTGAACTTACGCCTCAAGGTACATTGGCTGAAAAATGCAGAGCAGCTCAACACGGAATTCCTGCTTTTTTTACACCCGCCGGTTACGGAACCGAAGTAGCAGAAGGAAAAGAAACCCGCGAATTCAATGGCAAAATGTATGTAATGGAAGAAGCATACAAAGCCGATTTTGCGATTATAAAAGCATGGAAAGGCGACGATGCCGGAAACCTAATTTTTAAAGGAACCGCCAGAAATTTCAATTCATGTATGGCGGGAGCTGCCAAAATTACGATTGCTGAAGTAGAAGAATTAGTGCCTGCCGGAACATTAGACCCCAATCAAATTCACATTCCGGGAATCATGATCAATCGTATTTTTCAAGGTGAGAAATATGAAAAAAGAATTGAACAAAGAACGGTTAGACAGAGATAATGTGCCAATGAAACAATTTGTCAATTAGACAATTAATTGACATCTTTCCGAATTGACACATCTACTAATTAACAAATTGACACATTAAAAATGGCTTTAGATAAAAATCAAATTGCAAAACGCATTGCAAAAGAAGTAAAAGACGGTTACTACGTAAACTTAGGAATCGGAATTCCGACATTGGTTGCTAACTTTGTCCGCACCGATATTTCTGTTGAATTTCAAAGTGAAAACGGAGTATTGGGCATGGGTCCATTTCCATTTGAAGGAGAAGAAGATGCGGACATTATCAATGCAGGAAAACAAACTATTACTACGTTACCCGGAGCTTCCTTTTTTGACTCCGCTTTTAGTTTTGGAATGATACGAAGCAAAAAAGTTGACTTAACGATTTTAGGTGCGATGGAAGTTTCCGAAAACGGTGATATTGCCAATTGGAAAATCCCCGGAAAAATGGTAAAAGGAATGGGAGGAGCAATGGATTTAGTGGCTTCTGCCGAAAATATAATCGTTGCCATGATGCACGTGAACAAAGCCGGCGAGTCAAAAGTTTTAAAAAATTGTACTCTTCCGCTAACTGGTGTGGGTTGTGTTAAAAAAATTGTCACCGAATTAGCCGTGATGGATGTTACACCAAATGGTTTCAAACTTATTGAAAGAGCTCCCGGTATTTCTGTTGAAGAAATCATCAAAGCTACAGAAGGAACATTGATTGTAGAAGGTGAAATTCCGGAAATGGTTCTGGATTAATTATTAAGAAATAATAAATGAAAAAAATCCTATTCCTATTTATCTTGAATTTTTACTTTGGATTTTCACAAGAATATATCGTAGAAGATGAAGTTTTAAAAGGTAAACCTAAATCAATTGAACTAACTGTTTCAAGTGAAAATTCAAATGAAATTCCAATAGAATCCAAAACGTTTGATGAAAAAGGAAGGATAATTTTATTTAAAAAATTTTACAACAATCGTATTCATACACAAGAGAGAACAAAACATACTAAAAATCAAATTATTACAGAATTATGTGATGGATGTAATGATTTAGACAAAGAATTTGCGGAATTTTCAATTAAAGAAAATCAAAAGAATCCATATTCAGGATATTTAACAGCCGACCCAAGAAGAACATTTAAAACATTCAAAACAACAGACAAAAACGGAAATGTAATTTTATCAAAAACATACAATCCGGAAGGTTATTTAATATGGGAAAACAGATATAACTTTGATAAAAATTCAAAATTATTATCGACCGAAACCTTTGACGACGAAGGTAAAAAAGAAAAAGAATATATAAAAAACACTTATAACACTCAAGGTTTATTGATAGAATCGATTAACGTCTTGCATCATTATGAAACCAAAACAGTATATGAGTACGATAAACAGAATCGTAAAATAACCGAAAAAGTTTGGCAAGACAAGAAAGTAAACGAATATAAATTTGAATATCCAACATTAAAAGATACTTCTAAAATATTGAAATATTATAAAAATCCTGACGATAACTCTTTTAAATTAAGTACTTCTGAAGTTACATATTTTGAAAATAAAAATAAAATCAAAAGAGTAACAGGTATTTATAATGATAAAATAAACTATACCCGTTTTTTTGTGTATGACCCTCAACATAAACTGATTTCAAAAACCTATTATAACGATAAAAACGAACTTCGAACTGAGATTACAATTACGTATGATCAAATAGGAAATTGGATTGAAATGAATGTTTCAAACCTAATAAATGTCAGTTATAACGGTGGCGAGCTAAAGCCGGAATGGAGAAGGAATAAATATATTCGCAAGATTCAATACAACTAAATTATCCTTTTGGGATAGCATCAATGAGTCTTTTAGTGTAATCACTTTTGGGTTGAGCATATAATTCATCAGCATCAGCCATTTCTTCGATTTTACCTTTGTTCATTACCAAAACTTGGTCACTCATGTATTTCACAACTGCCAAATCATGTGAAATAAAAATATAGGTGAACCCAAACTTTTCTTTTAGTTCATTTAATAAATTCAATACTTGAGCTTGAACAGAAATATCCAATGCCGAAACCGATTCATCGCAAACAATCAATTTGGGTTGCAAAGCAATGGTTCTCGCAATGCCTATGCGTTGCCGTTGACCACCTGAAAATTCGTGTGGATAACGGTTAAAAAAAGCTTCGCTCAACCCTACTCTTTCCAAAATTTCGATGGTTTTTGCTTTTCGCTCGGTATCGTTTTTATACAAACCATGTACTTTAATCGGTTCCATAATCGCTTTTCCAACTGGAATTCTTGGGTTTAAGGATGAATAGGGGTCTTGAAAAATAAGTTGAATTTCTTTTCTAAGTTTTCGGATTTCAGAATTGTTCAGTTTTGTAATGTCGTTTCCTTTATAAAAAATGTGTCCGGCCGTTGCTTTATCCAATTGCAAAATAGCGTTTCCTAAAGTTGATTTCCCACAACCTGATTCGCCCACCAAACCTACGGTTTCACCTTCGTAGATTTTAAAACTTACATTATCAACCGCTTTAAACGATCGTTTTTTTCCAAAAAAACCAAGTGTAGAAAGATATTGTTTTTCTACATTTTTTACTTCTAAAATTGGTTGTTGAGCATATAATTTCGTTTGATTTTCTTTTCTTTCTTTGGAAGAAACAATTTCGTTTGAAACTGAATTATTCAAAAAATCTTGAATCGTTGGCAATCGTTTTAATCTAAAATCTAACGAAGGTCTGGAGGCAATTAACGCTTTTGTATAATTATGCTGCGGATGTTCAAAGATAGCTTTGGCGTTTCCTTGTTCTACAATCTCGCCTTTATACATTACCAAAACGCGGTTGGCAATTTCTGAAACCAATGACAAATCATGCGAAATGAATAAAATACTCATCTTGGTTTCTTGTTGCAAATCCTTCAACAATTGAATTATTTCCTTTTGAACGGTAACATCCAACGCAGTTGTGGGCTCGTCAGCAATCAAAATTTTTGGTTTGCAGGCAATCGCCATCGCAATCATTACGCGTTGTTTTTGTCCTCCTGAAATCTGGTGCGGATATTTGTTAAAAAGCTCTTCCGGATTTGGTAATTTTACTTTTTCAAATAACGAAAGTACTTCTGCTTTTATGTTTTTGTTTGATAAATCAGTATGTCTTTCCAAAATTTCGGCAACTTGATAACCGCATTTTAACGATGGATTTAATGAACTCATTGGCTCCTGAAAAATCATCGCAATTTCGTTTCCTCTTATTTTTTGAAATTCTTTATCCGATAAATGTGTGATATCTTTCCCGTCAAAAACAATTGAACCGCTATTGATAGCAGAAATTCTTTTTGGCAACAATCCCATAATAGCCAATGATGAAACCGACTTTCCTGAACCGGATTCACCAACAATTCCTACTATTTCATTTTCATGAAGCTCGTAATTAATATTGCTCACAACTTCTTGAAATTGACTGTTTCTTAAAAAAGATATTGATAACTGTTGGATTGATAAAACCATAATTTTTATCCAGATAAATTTGAAAACATTCTACTTGATGTAATCAATTAAGATTAAACCACTGTTAAAAAATACCTATATTTTTAAGTTAATCATTAAAAAAAATTAAATTTATGGCTTCAAAAAGCAATTTAATATTATGACCAACCCATTTAATTCTAAATATTTCCTACTTTACTTATTATTTTTTTTCTCGATTTGTTCATTTAGTCAAACAGAATCTCAGAAAAAAGACATATTAAATCAATATAATGTAACAAAGTTAAAACAACTTCAACTTCGCCTGACCGAAGAAACAAAAAAAAATAAAGAAAGAGCTCTTTTTTTAGCAAAAAATAATAATTGGGATACCATTAAAAAACAAGAAGACGGAAGTTTTGAAGAATTGGTTGGTTTACTACCCGATGGAAGTCCAAAATACTTTTCTCTGAATAATCTTAATGCTGCTATTTCAACCAGAGCAAATTTATTACAAACCGGAGGATTGCTGGGTTTAAATTTGAATGGTCAAGGAATGATAGGTGGTGTATGGGATGGAGGTCCAGTCAGAACTTCACATCAGGAATTTAATGGAAGGATGATTGTTGGTGATGGTACTACTCAACTAAATGGAAATAGTTTTCACGCCACTCATGTCTCAGGAACCGTTGGAGCAACGGGAATAAATCCTGAAGCAAAAGGAATGGCTTTTCAGTCAATTGTGAGAACATTTGATTGGAATGATGATGAGTCAGAAGTGCTATCTGAAATACTCAATAATGGTTTGCTATTATCCAATCATTCGTATGGTGTTCGCTTGTCTAATGTACCAAGTTGGTATGCAGGAGCTTATTCGCAAGATGCCGTTCAATGGGATAACATCCATTATCTTGCTCCTTATTATTTAATGGTTGTATCGGCCGGAAATGATGGAAATGTAACAAATGAAAATCCAACCACAACAGGGTTTGACAAGTTAACAGGTAATAAAAATGCTAAAAATAACTTGGTAATAGCAAATGCTCAAGATGCCATAATTGATAGTCAAGGAAATTTATTAGGTGTTAGCATAAATTCTGGCAGTAGTGAAGGCCCATCCGACGATTTAAGAATTAAGCCAGATATTACAGGAAACGGAACTAATGTGTTTTCGACCAATAGTAGTGGTGATCAACAATATACTACCCTTTCTGGTACTTCAATGTCTGGTCCAAATGTTATGGGTACTTTGATGTTATTACAACAACATCATCAAAATTTATATCAAAGATTCATGAAAAGTTCAACCTTAAAAGGATTGGCATGTCATACAGCAGATGATGCGGGTAATCCGGGTCCGGATCCTGTTTTTGGATGGGGCCTTTTAAATGCAAAAAGAGCTGCCGAAGCCATCACGAATAATGGATTAAATACATGGATTTCTGAAAATGAATTATTACAAAATCAAATTTATACAAAAACAGTAAAATCAATAGCGGGTCAACCCTTAACAGCTACTATTTGTTGGACCGATATTCCTGGTATAGCAAATTCCGGTGCTTTAAATGATCCAACACCCGCTTTAGTTCATGATTTAGATATCCGTATTACGCAAGGCTCTTTTACTTTTTTCCCATGGCGTTTACCACAAAATGCAAATTTTCAAGCCATTCGTAATGGTGATAATTTTGTAGATACTGTTGAAACCGCTCGTATTGAAAGTCCAAATGGTGGTGATTATACCATTATTGTAACTCATAAAGGAATATTGCAAACAGAAAGTCAAGATTATGCACTAGTCATTTCTGGTATTGATTCTGATTTTGGTATCACTCCATTGGGATATAATCAAACGGTTTGCTCTAATGAAAATGCTACGTTTTCTTTTTCATTTTTTAATACTAGTAATAATAACGTAGAATTCAATGTAATCGATGTTCCAAATGGTGCAGTGGCAGAATTTAGTAGTACATCTCTAAATAGTAACGGTACTTTTAATCTTACTTTTTCAAATTTAACGTCTGTTGAACCAGGTATTTATACCATAGGTGTTGTAGCTACAAATGAAAATGAATCAGAAACCAGATATATTACTCTAAGAGTACTGAGTCAAAATTTTGAAATTCTTAATCCAATTTCTCCAGTAAATGGAGTTTCAAATATTAATGGATCAGTAACATTGAATTGGGAAAATGATGTTAATGCTGAAAATTATTTAGTTGAAATTTCAACTGATGTAAATTTTAATTCTATACTTTTTACTACATCAACTGAAAATAATTCAGTTTTGGTTACTGATTTAAACGGACAAACTGTTTATTATTGGAGAGTTAGGCCAATAAATCGTTGTGGTGAAGCTACTATAACTTTATTATCAACTTTTCAAACCGGTATTTTTGAATGTGGTTTAAACTTTGTTGCCTCTGATTTCTCAAATTCATTTATAAACAATACCGCAAATTCTATTGCAACTGTTCCAATTAATATTTCGGGAAACATCACCATTTCTGATATCAATGTTGAACTAGACATTACACATTCTTGGGTGCAAGATATGACCATTTTATTAATTGGTCCACCTGAAATTGGGAGTCCTACTATCACTCTTTTTGAAGAACCATGTGGTGGAGAAGACAATATTTTGGTTACTATAGATGATTCTGGTGAAAATTTAATTTGTGGCTCTAACCCTGCTATTTCTGGTACTGTAAAGCCTATGTCTTCATTTTTTCCTTTGATTGGTTTACCGGCAGATGGTATTTGGACTTTATATGTAATAGATAAATACAATACTGATGGCGGTACAATTAATGCTGTGAGTTTAAATTTTTGTAATGCAATTGCAATAAATAATAATTTATCTTTTACCAATAATGGCATCATTACTGAAATAAATTCGACAAAAACAATTTTAACTGAGGAAATAAATGCTGAAACACAAAGTCAAGATGCGTTGGAACAGATTTATACTTTGATTGAAACACCTACTCTTGGTTTATTAAAAAATGAAGGAATTGATTTATTAGTCGGAGATACATTTTCCCAAGATGATGTCAATTCAAATAGAATTTCATACAGTAATTCAGAAACAGAATCAACTAATGATTCGTTTAAAGTAACTATTTTGAATGCCTCTAACGGTTGGTTACCAAATGTTATTATTCCGATTACAATTCAAAACAGTTTATCTTTGGTGAATAATCGTTCAAATGAAATATTGGTTTATCCTAATCCTTCAAATGGAAATGTAACTGTTTCAACGTTTGAAAACGATGAAACAATGATTAATGTGTCTGATATTCAAGGAAGAATTATACTGTCAAAACAAGAACTTTCTAGTACTATTCTACTGGACTTAAATTCATTTTCTGAAGGTGTTTATTTTATTTCGATACAGCATAAAAACATAAAAACGACAAAAAAGATAATACTCAAAAAACAATAATATAATAAAAAAATGCCCCAAATAGAATTTAACTTTTTGGGGCATATTCTTTTGTAATTTTTTATATGTAAATAATTTCTTCTTCTATGAGTATATCATCTCTTCTCATTCTCAAAAATACTTGAGCAACAGCTATGACATCTTTTTCGCAGTAAGTCACAATGCGGTCGATATCTTTATCAACATAGAAAACATAAGCCACTTCGCTACCGTCTATATCGTCTTTTGGAGAAGGAATATTTAATACTTTAGTGAGTAACCGCAAGGATGTAAAATGTTTAAAATCACCAAACTTCCATAATTCCATCGTATCGATATGTGGAATTTCCCAAGGTTTTTTTCCAAATAAATTTAATTTGGCCGGTATTTCTATTTGATTGATAATCATTCTTCTGGCAATGAAAGGAAAATCAAATTCTTTTGCATTATGACCACAAAGAATATGTTGAGGTTGATTAAAATGATTATTGATTAAATTACTGAACTCTTTCAAAATCTTTTTTTCTTCACCATGAAAAGATGTAACTCTAAAGTTACGAATGTCGCCTTTTATTGTAAAATAGCCAACTGAAATACAGATGATTTTTCCGAATTCGGCCCAAATTCCTGCTCTATCATAAAATTCTTCCGGGGTAAATTCTTCTTTACGTTGATACTGTGTTTTCGATTCAAACAAATATTGTTTTTCTTCATCTAATAATTTAAAATTTTCTTCTTCCGGAACCGTTTCGATATCCAGAAACAAAATGTGGTCTAGTTTAATTTTTTCGATCATGGCTTTAAATTTATTCATAAATATATAAAAAAAATGATTTGAAAACGTAATTCCAAAAAAAAACCACCTTAAAGGTGGCTTAATCGAATTATAATTTAGTAAAACAAATTTTATTGATTCACTTGAGAATCAATTACTTTACCTTTGATAGTAAGTACTTTAGGTACTTCATTTTCGTTTAAAGAAACAGTAACCGTTTTTGAAAAAGCACCAGGTGATGCAGCGTTATAAGTAGCTGTTACTGTTGCGGTTTCTCCAGGTTTTACTGGGGTTTTAGTGTAATTAGTAGCTGTACAACCACAAGAAGCCTTGACATTAGTAATAATAACTGTTTGTTTGGTTGTATTCACAAAACTAAAATCGTGAGATACCGGTACTCCCTTTTTCAAATCACCAAAATCAAAAACTTCTTCTTTCCATTTTACCGGAGTAGTTGGTTTTTGAGCTGGAGGCGTAGTAGTGATTGTTGGGCCAACATTAGCTTTCTTTTCTTGAGCAGAAACCCCTACAGAAAAGAAAAGAGCTACTGCAAATGTCAATAATGATACATTTAATGATTTCATAAATATTATTTTTTTGTGTTTATTATTATTTTTGAGCAGAACAAATATAGAAAGACGAAATTTTAAAAATGTTAAACATCATATAAGTTTTGTTAACGACATGTTAATCGAGTAATTTAACTGTTTTATAAGCCGTTTGAATAACTAGCTTTGTTCATCTAAAAAAACAATATTCGTTTGAAATTTACTAGACTAAATAGTATCATTTTAGCAGGGTTTATATGCATTATTGGCGTATTGATTATGCAATTATTAATGCTAAATCAAGCCTATTCTTTTGAGAAAAAAGAAGTAGAAGAAAAAATTCATTTTGCTCTTCAAGATGTTGTTAAACGAATATATAGAGACAACAAAACTCAATTAAACATCACTAATCAAGTAAAAAAAATTACAGATGATTATTATATCGTCAATTTAGATGATGTTTTTGAACATGAAGTTTTAGAATATTATCTCAAAACAGAATTTCAAAAAGTGAACTTAGATTTGGATTTTGAATATGCCATTTACGATTGTGGTACCGACGAAATGATTTATGGAAGATATATCACAAAAGATACCGAAAAACCGAAAAATTGTGAAAATTGCTTTCAAAAAAACGAAGGTCTGATATATTATTTTGGTATTCGCTTCCCCGAATTACAAAAACAATTCATCACTTCTCTTGGTCAATATTGGATTTATACGTTTATTCTTTTACTGGTTTTAATCATTTATGTATACTCTGTTATTTTATTATTGAAACAAAAAAAATACGCTGAATTGCAAACGGATTTTATCAATAATATGACCCATGAATTTAAAACGCCATTGGCCTCCATTTTAATTGCTTCTCAATATGCTACTAATCAAGAAGAAATTAAAAATCATCCGAAACTATCGAAATACATGCAGATTATTACCCAACAAAGCCAAAAATTAAACCAACATATCGAACGTATTTTGAATGTAGCCAAAGGCGATGCAAAATGGATTGAATTAGAAAAAAAACCAATTCCATTACAAAAAGCTTTGGAACAAGTGAAAGAAAACACCTTGTTAAAAACCACAAAAGATTGTTCAATTACTATAAATGTTTATGAAAAAATTGTGGTAAATGCAGATGAATTTCATTTTAATAATATCCTTTTTAATATCATTGATAATGCGGTAAAATATAGTCCTTACCAACCTGAAATTACCATCAATGCAAAAGAGACAGAAAAAGGCTTAACTGTATCGTTTAGCGATAACGGAATCGGAATTGATCCGCAACATATCGACTATGTTTTTGATAAATTTTATAGAGTGCCCAGAGAAAACAAAAAAGATATTGAAGGTTTTGGAATTGGACTGTTTTATGTAAAAAAAATTATTGATTTGCATAAATGGAAAATAGCCATTCAAAATAATCCATCAGCCGGAATTACAATATCCATTTTCATCCCCAAAAATGATTTGCTATGAGTAAAAAAAGAATTCTGTATGTAGAAGACGATGAAACACTTGGTTTTTTAACCGCTGATAGTCTAGAAAGTCAATTTGATGTTGCTCACTTTACAAATGGAAAAGCGGGTTTTGAATCCTTTTGCAAAGAAAATTATGATTTATGCATTTTGGATGTTATGCTTCCTGATATGGATGGTTTTGAAATTGCAACAGCCATTCGAAAACGAAACCAAGAGATACCCATTTTATTTCTTTCTGCAAAAACCATGAAAGAAGATCGCATAAAAGGTTTGAAATTAGGAGCTGATGACTATTTGGTGAAACCCTACAGCATGGAAGAACTAATTTTGAAAATTGAGATTTTTTTAAACAGAAGTCAAAAATCTGCCATAAAATCCAATGCTTTATATTTGATTGGTTCTTTTGAATTTGACCCGGCAAACTATTGTCTGACAAAGGATAAAACAGTTACAAATTTAACAGAAAGAGAAGCTGCTCTTTTGAGATTGTTTTTAGACAATAAAAACACTGTTTTAAAAAGAGAAAAAATATTAATGGAACTTTGGGGAACCGATGATTATTTCATGGGAAGAAGTTTAGATGTATTTATTTCCCGCTTAAGAAAAATTTTCAAAGATGAACCCAACATCCGGATTGAAAATATACCTAGAGTTGGGTTTAAATTATTGCTTGATTAATCAATCTTATTTCACAAAACTTTTCATATATAGCTCAATAGCCTCCAATTCGTGATCTTTCATGCTTTTGGTGATGACAAAATTGGTTTTCATCACTTCATATTGACTTGGGTCAACAATTGGTTTTGATTTTTCCCTTAAAAAATCAACTATTGAAGCGTTATTATTTTTATAAATTGTAACAATTTCAATAATACTTGGTCCAATAATTTTTTGGTTTGGTTTATGGCAAGTATAGCACATTCCGCTTCCGTTAAATAACTTTTCGCCTAATTCAATAGGTGTTTCATGTTTTGAAGATGCTGCCCCAAATGCTTCTGATTCCTTTTTACCACAAGAAATCAGTATTGAAAACAAGAATAAAAAAATAAATTTTTTCATTTTTAGCTTATTAAGAAATAATTTTTACCACTTCTTTAGCAAAATAACTAGCCAACATATCGGCACCGGCTCTTTTGATTGCCGTTACTTGTTCCATCATTACGGCATCGTGGTCTAGCCAACCTCTTTCTGAAGCGGCTTTAATCATAGCATATTCTCCTGAAACTTGATAAACCGCTACAGGAACATCAAACGCATTTTTTACCTCTCTAACAATGTCTAAATAGGCAATTCCGGGTTTTACCATGACAATATCAGCTCCTTCCTCAATATCCATTCGCGTTTCTCGGATTGCTTCAATTCGATTGTGGTAATCCATTTGATACGTTTTTTTATCTTTCGGAATGTTTTGAGCATCCACTGGAGCACTGTCCAACGCATCGCGAAACGGTCCGTAGTGTGCAGAAGCATATTTAGCACTATAGGCCATAATTCCGGTGTTTACGTACCCTTCGTCTTCCAACGCTTCTCTGATTTCTAAAATTCTACCATCCATCATGTCACTTGGAGCCACAATATCAGCACCTGCTTCGGCATGTGAGCAACTCATTTCAGCTAAAATGGCAGAAGTAACATCATTTACAATCATTCCGTTTTCAATCACGCCGTCGTGTCCAAAAGACGAATACGGATCTAAAGCCACATCAGTCATCACAATCATATCCGGTACGGCATTTTTAATCACTTTTATAGCTCGTTGCATCAATCCGTTGGGATTTAAAGCTTCGGTTCCTTTGTTGTCTTTCAAATTGTCGGGAACTTTTACAAAAACTAAAACCGTTTTTAAATTTAGTTTAGCCAAATCTTTGACTTCCTTCTCCAATAAATCTAAACTCAAACGAAAATAGTTCGGCATGGAAGCAATTTCTTCTTTTACATTTTTTCCTTCTACCACAAAAAGCGGTACAATAAAATCACTGGGTGAAAGAATGGTTTCGCGAACCAATGAGCGAATGGTTTCGTTGGTTCTTAATCTACGGTTTCGTCTTAATGGAAACATACTATTGTTATATTTTTGATTACAGATTGTGTACCATTTACAATCCTAGTTTCTCAGCTGTTTTATCGTAATATTTTTTTATTCTTTTTGGAGGATCAAAACGAAAGCCTGTGGTTATTTTAATTGTTGACATTTCATCATTCATTCGTATTTGAGCGGTTGTATTCTGAATAAAATCAATATAATTCAGATTTACAAAGGTAAAAAACGAATCGGAATTATAGCCAAATTTTGAACTTAAACTCCATTCGTAAATTGCCGTAACATTTCCATCTATACTATTGAACCCAAAACCTGTAGACATTCCTCCTGAAAGCAAAAAATGATTATTGATGACAAAATTATAAAAATAAGACGGAGCCAATGAAACCAAATAAATGTTACTTTCCGTATTTTCGTTACCATCATTCAAATCGAAGTTGGTATAATAAATTGAAAGATTTGGAATAAAACTTCCGGCACTTTTGGATTGCCATTCTTTTTGATTCGCAAGCGTCTTAAACGAAAACTTATCGTTAAAAATATATGAGGTTGTTCCACCAATTTTTGTGGTTCGCATTCGCGGGAAAGCAACTTCTACTTGTCCATTGCTTACATAAAATCCTTTTTGATTGATAAATGTGAGCGATTGCATCCATTTTTTATGATACAATCGTGTGCTTAAGGTGAATAATTTTGAATCACTGTTATCTTTATTCTTTTCGAAAAATGAAGGTGAAAACCCGTATGAAATATCGATAAATTTATAACTCAAATTCACCCCTATTTGTTCTCGACGGTTAGGTTGAAATTCTAAATAATTAGCTGTACCATCTAAATTAAAATTAAATTCAAAACTATTGGAAGTATCAAAATAATATAAACTGGTTATTACTTTTTCGTCATAATTTGTAAAATGACTGCCTTTTTCATTATCCTGCTGAGCAAACGAGCAGTTAATTCCTATCAAAAACAGTAGTATTACAATATTTACACCCATTCTTTTGGCTTTTGCAACACCAATATTAATTTTTCTTCTTCGCTACCTTTTTCAGGATGATGGTCATACACCCATTGCACATGTGGCGGCAAACTCATCAAAATACTCTCGATTCTGCCATTGGTTTTCAAACCAAATAAAGTGCCTTTATCATGCACTAAATTAAATTCTACATAACGCCCTCTGCGGATTTCTTGCCACATACGTTGTGCGGCTGTATAAGCTAAATTCTTTCTTCTCTCTACAATTGGAATATAAGCTTGTAAGAATGAATTACCAACTTCAGTCACGAAATTATACCAATCTTCCATTGTCATGGTGTCATTTGGTTTTAAGTAATCAAAAAACAAACCGCCAACACCACGAGCTTCGTTGCGATGAGCATTCCAAAAATAGTCATCGCATTTCTTTTTGTAGTTGGGATAAAATTCAGGATTGTGTTTGTCACAAGCGGTTTTACAGGTATGGTGAAAATGAATTGCATCTTCTTCAAACAAATAATACGGCGTTAAATCTTGACCGCCGCCAAACCATTGGTTGATGATGTTTCCGTTTTCGTCATACATTTCAAAATACCGCCAGTTAGCATGAACGGTGGGCACCATAGGACTTTTAGGATGAATGACCAAACTTAATCCGCAAGCAAAAAAATCGGCTTCGCCCACACCAAACATTTTTTGCATAGTATCCGGTAATTTGCCATGAACGGCTGAGATATTCACACCGCCTTTTTCAAAAAGTTGACCGTTTTCAATAACGCGAGTCCGTCCACCGCCTCCTTCGGGACGTTCCCAAATGTCTTCACGAAATTTTGAAATGCCGTCAACATCTTCTAACCCTTTACAGATTTGGTCTTGTAGGGTTTTTATGTATTGATAAAATTTGTCTTTCATCTTAATTAGTTTTCAGTCTTATATTATCTGTAAACTGTGACTGTGACTGACTACTTTTTATACTCCTTCACCGCATCCACAAAAGCTTTTGCATGATCCACCGGAATATTTGGTAAAATGCCGTGACCTAAATTTACGATATAACTATCTTTTCCAAATTCATCAATCATTTGGTGTACCATTTTTTTGATAGTTGGAATTGGTGAAAGTAATCGTGACGGGTCGAAATTTCCTTGTAAAGTGATTTTTCCTCCGGATAAATAGCGGGCATTTCTAGCAGAACACGTCCAATCTACTCCTAAAGCCGAAGCTTTTGATTTTGCCATTTCATTTAATGCAAACCAACATCCTTTTCCAAATACAATAACTTTAGTATAAGGAGCCAAGGCTTCAACAATCTGATTGATATAGTACCATGAAAACTCTTGATAATCCACCGGAGACAGCATTCCACCCCAAGAATCGAAAATTTGAATGGCATTACAACCCGCCTTTACTTTTTCTTTTAAGTACAAAATTGTGGTATCGGTTATTTTTTGCAATAACGTATGAGCCGCAATTGGGTTAGAAAAACAAAATCCTTTGGCGGTATCAAAACTTTTTGAACCTTTCCCTTCTACTGCATAACAAAAAATCGTCCATGGTGAACCGGCAAAACCAATCAACGGTACCTCATCATTCAACATTTCTTTGGTCAATTTCACGGCATCCATTACATAACCTAACGTTTCTTCGATATTAGGAACAACTACTTGATTTACTTGCTCCATGGTTCGAATAGGATTCGGAATAATTGGCCCTAAATTATCTTTTAATTCGACATGAATACCCATAGCTCTCGGAACAACTAAAATGTCTGAAAACAAAATGGCCGCATCCGGTTTTACGATTCGAATCGGTTGAACTGTAATTTCTGCCGCTAATTCCGGTGTTTCACAACGGGTAAAAAAATCATATTTATCACGTAAAGCTCTAAATTCAGGTAAATATCTTCCGGCTTGACGCATCATCCAAACAGGTGGACGCTCAACGGTTTCGTTATTTAAAGCTCTTAGGAAAAGATCGTTCTTTATCATATTCAATTTTTATAACTTATGATTTATTAAAATAATTTATACACTGAATAATTACATTTTCAACGGTGGGTTGCTTTGCAATTATTTTATTGTTTGTTGCTAATTCCAAAGCTGTAGTTGTACCAATACAAAAACAAATTTCATTTGTAATCGTGTTTTCCTTTACATAACTTTGAACTGCAGACGGACTAAAAAAAAGTATTCCATCAAGTTGATTATCAAATTTGTGTGGTATCAAAAGCGTTTGATACACTTCAATTTCTTCAAAAATAATATTGTTTTTTTGAAAAGCATTCGGAATTGTATCTCTTCTCAAATTTCCTGAAAAAAAAGTAAATTTTTTATCAGAATGATATTTCAACAGGTATTCAACTAATTCTTCTGCATAATCAAATGATTGTTCAACTTGGAATCCGTTTTCTTCAAGCAATTGCCTGGTTTTTACTCCGACACAAAAAGAAATTTTGCTTTTTAAAATTGGATGATTTTCATTTTCCAAAACACTCAAAACCGCATTTTGACTGGTAAATATCAAAAAATCATAATTTGATGCTATGTTGATTTTATGTGACTTAATTTGAATAAAATCAGCTTCAACCAATCGAAAACCAGCGTTTAGTAAAAACTGTTTTTGGTTGGATTTTAATTTTTTAGTTGATAGTATTCTAATTGATTTTTCCAACTTAATCTTGTCCTTCGCAATAAATGGAAATGTTTTTATTATCGCCAAATACCACTAAAATATCATCTTCGTAAATAATTGTATCGGGTGTTGGCAATCCAATTGTTTCTTTTACGATTGTTTTTTTACCAATTAAATTTGTTTTTTCCTTCTTGCGAATGATAGTAACCAAATTCAAATGATACTTGTCAATGGCATTCAATTCCGAAAGTGTTTTTCCGTGAAACTCCGGTTTTGATTTTACTTCTGAAATGGTATAATTATTATCTAATTGATAGTTTTCTAACGTCGTTTTAAAGTTGATTTGCTTGGTCAAACGATCAGCACTTTCTTGTTCCGGATGAATGATACTATAAATCCCCATTGCTTCCAAAACCGTATCGTGAATAGGCGACAACGCACGACTGATTATTTTTACGTTTGATAATTTTTTGATAATGGCCGTCGTAATAATGGCTGCTCCTTCATTTTCTCCGATGGCCACCACAATTTTATCGGCATCTTTTAAAGGTAAGGAATCATAAGCCAATTCGTTTGTTGAATCCATACAAATAGCATGAGAAATTTTATCTTTGATAAGATTAACTTTATCCATTTGTTTATCTACTCCTATCACTTCATTTCCGGTTTCTGTCAAACTTAAAGCAAGTGACATTCCGAAATTTCCCAATCCAAAAATGATGATTTTCATTTTTATCTAATTTAGTTAATTAAAATATTCTCTTTTGGATACTCATAAAACTGATGATTGATTTGTCTTAGCATTCCAATCATTAAGTTGAGCATTCCTATTCTTCCAATAAACATGGTAAAAATCAACACATATTTACTGGGTTCTGTTAAAGTAGGCGTAAAATTTAACGATAATCCTACTGTGCTATAAGCTGAAAAACATTCAAAAACCACTGAAAGTAAGTCAGTCCCTTTGGGTTCAAAAATCAACAACGCTAATATGGCAAACCCAATTACGATTAATGAAATACACAAAATAGCAAAAGCACGAGAAGTGGATTCACTTGAAATTCTTCTTCCTAAAATTTGAATTCTTGATTTCCCTCTTGCAATACTAAAAATATTTAATGTTGCCAAAGCAAAAGTACTTGTTTTAATTCCCCCTCCGGTTGACGCCGGTGAAGCTCCAATCCACATCAAAAAGATAATAAATAATAAGGTAGGAACGGAAAGTTGTGTAAAATCAATCGTATTAAATCCGGCAGTTCTCGGTGTTACTGAATTAAATGCTGTTGAAGTAATTTTTCCAAACCATGAAGAATGTAAATTCATCGTATTATTATACTCAGAAATCCAAAGAAATACAAATCCTCCAACCAATAAAATTCCTGTTGTATACAAAACTATTTTAGAATTTAAAGTCATGATGCTAATTTGTTTATGTATTCTTTTTCGATCAAAAAATTCTAAAACATATGTTTTTATATATTGATAAAAATTAAAAATAATGTTATAACCTAATCCTCCGAAAACTATAAGCGACATTACAATCCATTGCATAAAGTAGTTAAACTGTATATAACTTTCGCTCAAACCAGCTGTTAAAGTTGAAAAACCGGCATTACAAAAAGCAGAAATAGAATGAAAAATGGAGAAGAAAAACTTATCCTTAATTTCTGGATTATCCAAAATAGAAGAATAGATAAATAATGCTCCTATCAATTCAACACTAATCGTAAAAACAACAATATTTAAGGCTGTTTTCAACACATCTTTAAGCGTATCTTGAGCAATAAAATCCCGAACGTTTAAACCTTCTTTAAAAGAAGAACTTCCTCTGAAAAAAAAGGCAAAAAATGACGTAAATGTTAGAATTCCTAATCCCCCAATTTGTATTAAAGTGATTATAATAGTTTGTCCAATGGTTGTAAAATCTTTTGCGGTATCTACCACAATCAATCCGGTTACGCAAACTGCACTAGTGGAGGTAAACAAGGCATCCGTAAACGAAATTCCATTTGTAGTTGCGTTTGGAAGCATTAATAAAAATGACCCGATGAGAATGATAGCAAAAAAACTTCCCACAAAAACAATGGCCGGATTGTAATATACTTCATATACATACCGCACCAATATCATCAATCGGAGAATAAAATAAAAGATTAATCCTGCTTCTAAAATTGGTCTTATTTTTCGCAATACATACAAATAATGCTGGTCTATATTTAAAATAGCTAAGACTAAAGAGATTAACAATAAAACACCAATAATCAGCGAGTTAACAAAAGCAACTTTTTTTCTGCCGGATGTTTTGTAATAAAAATATTTGAAGATGTTAAAAGCAAATAGAGCAATTGCAATCACAACTAAACCTATGAATTTGGGTGTGTGATACTCAACATGAATACTATATCCAAAATCGAAAACAATATATGTCAATACAATAAGATCGAAGAACCTGTAAATTATCTTTAGTATTGAATCTTTTTCCATAGTATAAAGATTAGTGCTTCTTTGAAAGTTCTTGCTTAATAGCAAACATTAGTTCAGAACCACCATTGTTTAAAATTTCTTTAGCACAAAGTTCGCCAAAATTTTGATACAAATCGATTTTAACAGACTTTTCTATTTTCAATCTATGCTTTCCGTCTAATGAAAAAAGGACTCCTTTTAACGTAATTACATCTTCGTTTATTTCTGCTAAAGCTCCAATTGGTGCGGTGCATCCGCCTTCTAAAGTTTTTAGAAATTGTCGTTCAACAAATGTACAAATTTCGGTTTTTTTGTGGTTCAATTGTGCTAGTGCATTTCTAGAAAACGAATCATTTTCCATGGCAACCACCATCATCGCTCCTTGTGCCGGGGCGGGAATCATCCAATCTAAATTAAGAAATGTTTCGGGTTTCAGATTGATTCTTTCCAATCCGGCTGCGGCAAAAATAGCTCCATTCCAATGGTTGTCGTTTAATTTTTGCATTCTGGTATTTACGTTTCCGCGTAAATCTTCCACATGGTGAGTAGGATATTTATGTAACCATTGGGCTTTTCTTCTCAAGCTTCCAGTCCCGATAGTTCCTGAATTTTCTAAAAAAGACAAATCTCCTTTATGGACCAAAATATCTAAAGTTGATGCCCGTTCTAAAACCGCTGCTTGCACAATTCCTTTGGGTAAAGCTGTTGGCACATCTTTCATGGAATGAACCGCAATATCCACTTCGCCTTTCAACATGGCAACATCAAGCGTTTTGGTAAAAATACCCGTAATTCCGAGTTCATAAAGTGGTTTGTCTAAAATAATATCGCCGGTAGATTTTACGGCAACAATTTCGGTTAGATAGCCTAAGTCTTTTAATTTTTTCTCAACGGTATGAGCTTGCCAAAGTGCTAATTCGCTGTCGCGGGTTCCGATTTTTATGATTTTACTCATTTTACGGTGGTTTCTATTTGAAATATTTTTTCAATCCATTCGATACTTTCGTCCACCATTGTGTTGTCGTCTTTCAAATGATTGGCAAAATGAGTCGTAATTTTTTGAATGATTCTATTGCTGATGAGTTCAGCTTGTTCTTGGTCAAAATTAGCTATTTTTTTGCGTTGAAAATCTAATTCGCCTTCTTTAATAGCATTTAATTTCTCTTTTAAGGCATGAATGGTGGGTGCAAACTTTCTGGCTCTCATCCACGCATTAAATTCTTCTTTGATTTCTTCGATTATGGCTTCCGCAAAAGGCACTTGTTCTTTTCTTTTTTCCAACGTTTCATCGGTTATTTGAGAAAGGAAATCCATATGTACCAATGAAACACCTTCTATTTGCTTTACATTTTCATCCACATTTTTAGGAATGGATAAATCTAAAATCAATAAAGGTTTTTTTAAATTCAATAAATTCTTGTCGATGGTTGGATTTTGTGCTCCGGTTGCCACAACCAAAATATCAGCCCGATGAATTTCTTCCGGCAGATTGATGTAATCTTTGACAATCAAATTGAACTTTCCGGCAATTTTCTCTGCTTTGGTTTTGGTTCGATTGATTAAGGTAATATTTTCGTGTTTGGTGTGTTTTACTAAGTTTTCACAGGTATTTCTACCAATTTTTCCGGTGCCAAACAACAATATGTTTTTATTCTCTAAATCATTTACCGTATTAAAAATATAATTTACGGCTGCAAAAGCAACAGAAGTAGCTCCGCTACACAATTCGGTTTCGTTCTTCACTCGTTTGCTGGCTTGAATCACAGCATTTACCAAACGTTCCAAAAAAGCATTGGCCAAATTTGCTTTTTTACTTTCCACAAAACTATTTCTGATTTGACTGATGACTTCAAAATCGCCCAAAATCTGACTGTCTAAACCGGTTCCCACACGAAACAAAAACGTAATGGCTTCCTGGTTTTTGTAGATGTAAGCAATTTTTTGAAAATCTTCAACAGTTCCCTGGCTGTTGTCACACAATAACTTGATGAGTTGAAAAGGATGCTCTGCAAAACCGTAAATCTCGGTTCGGTTGCAAGTTGATACCACAAACAAACTGTCTAAACCTTCTGATTTGGCTTGTTCCAGTAGTTTAGTTTTAGCTTTTTCGTCTAAGCTAAACTTTCCTCTCATTGCCGCATCTGCTTTTTTATAACTTAAGCCAATGGCATAAAAAGTGGGAAACTTTGACAGTTTTAAATGATTCATGAATGTATTTACCTAAAAGCAGAACAAAATTATAGTTAAGCTTTTCAAAAAAATAACGCTCAAAGTTCTTTTTATATCGTTTAAAGAATTATTTTTGTGTTAGTTTATAATCATTCTAATTTATTAGCTAAAAAAGGAGCTTTTTCGTAATTTATTTAGATTTATTCTAAATAGTTGAGTAAAAAAGAATGGTTTAATTTTAAAAAAGTATCGCTATGGGTTCAAATGAAGAAATAAAAATTGAAAATGATTTCTATTTGATTCGCTTTCAAAACAATAGTACTTCAACCGAAATTTTTCATCGACCGGTTCACAATAATTTGATTCAATTTCATTATGGATTAAAGGGAAAAGCGAAATTTATTTTTAATCAAGGAAATTATGCGTTGGATTTGAATGAAGAAAAATCGCTTTTATTCTATAATCCACAAAAAGAATTGCCAATACATTTAGAAATTGGCCCAAATACTTGGATGATTTCGGTGTTAATTTCCATCAAAAAATTACACAGTTTGTTTTCTAACGAAGCAGAACATATTCCGTTTTTAAGTGATGAAAACCGTGAAAAAAAATATTATACCGAAGATGATATTAGTCCGTCAATGGCTATTGTGCTCAATCAATTGTTTCATTACAACCTTAATACATCCATTCGAAACCTATATTTTAAAGGTAAAGGGTATGAATTGTTAAGCCTATATTTCAACCGAAGTGAAGACCCAAATATGGAACAATGTCCGTTTTTGATGGATGAAGAAAACATTGCTAAAATCAAAAAAGCCAAGCAAATTATCATCAACAACATGGCTGAACCACCCGGATTACAAGAACTTTCTGAAATGGTTGGCTTAACGTTGAAAAAACTAAAAACCGGTTTTAAACAAGTTTATGGTGACAGTGTGTATGGTTTTTTGTTTGATTACAAATTAGAATATGCCCGTAAATTATTAGATACTGGCACGTATAACGTGAATGAAGTAGGTGTTCAAATCGGATACAGCACCGCTTCGCATTTTATTGCGGCATTTAAAAAGAAATTCGGTACCACTCCGAAGAAATATTTAATGTCGTTGTCCAATTAAAAATAAAAAAATCGCTATAAAAAATGAAAAAAGGAGTATTATTAGTCAACTTAGGTTCACCTGAAAGTCCAACCCCAAAAGATGTCAAGCCATATTTAGACGAATTTTTAATGGATAAATATGTAATTGACGTTCCATTTTTACTAAGAGCATTATTAGTTCGCGGAATCATTTTGCAAACCCGACCAAAAAAATCGGCAGCCGCTTATGCTAAAATTTGGTGGGATGAAGGTTCGCCACTCATTGTATTGTCGAAACGAATGCATAAAAAAGTACAAGCCAACACGAGCATTCCGGTAAGTTTAGCGATGCGTTATGGCAAACCAAGTATTGAATCCGGCTTACAAGAACTAAACGATCAAGGTGTGACCGAAGTGATGCTTTTCCCTTTGTATCCTCAACACGCGATGGCTTCAACGGTTACGATTTTAGTGTTAGCAGAGGAAATTCGTAAAAAGAAATTCCCGAACATGAATTTCACGGTTCTTCCGGCTTTTTACAACCAAAAAGATTACATTCGAGACTTATCTAATTCTATCAAAAAACACTTGGAGGGTTTTGAATACGATCACTTGTTATTTTCGTACCACGGAATTCCAGAACGTCATATTCGTAAAACCGACGTAACCAAAAGTCATTGCAAAATAGATGGTTCATGCTGTAACACACCTTCACCGGCTCATGAATTTTGCTACCGCCATCAATGTTATGAAACTACTAAACAAGTAGTTGAATTTTTAGGTATTCCGGAAGGAAAATACAGCCAAACGTTTCAATCGCGTTTAGCAGGAGATAAATGGCTCACCCCATATACCGACACAGAAATCAATAAAATGCCTGAAAAAGGAATAAAAAAATTAGCGGTTGTTACTCCGGCTTTTGTTTCTGATTGTTTGGAAACATTAGAAGAAATAGCAATGGAAGCCAACCATGAATTTAAAGAGCATGGCGGCGAAGAATTTTTGGCCATTCCGTGTTTAAATGACGATGATGATTGGTGCAAAACCTTGAGCCGTTGGATTGATCAATGGGCTTTTGCTGAAATGGAAACTAGTAAATAATGGCAAAATCATCAGGAGCATTAGGAACCGATGATATCAAGCAACTCTTGATAAAACAAGCCGTTCCGGCCTCAATTGGTATCTTATTTATGTCTATTAACATTTTAGTAGATACCATTTTTGTAGGCCAATGGATAGGTTCACTGGCTATTGCTGCTGTAACAGTTGTATTGCCCATTACCTTTTTAATTTCTTCCTTAGGAATGGCAATTGGAATTGGTGGAAGTTCCATTATTTCAAGAGCTTTAGGAGCAAAAGATAAAGAAAAAGCCTATCGAACTTTTGGAAATCAAATCATGATGACCTTAGTATTAGCGTTGTTTTTTGTATTGATTGGCTTTTTGTTTTCCGATGAAATTCTGCTACTTTTTGGAGCGAATGGTGACATTTTGAAACCGGCCAAAGAATTTTTTATACCGGTTTTAGTTGGTGTTCCTTTTTTAGCACTTTGCATGATGGGTAATAATGTAATTAGAGCTGAAGGAAAAGCCAAATTTGCCATGATGGCGATGATTATTCCGGCTTTTGGAAATATTTTTCTCGACATTATTTTTATCAAATTTATGAATATGGGGATGTTCGGAGCGGCTTTGGCCACAACGATTTCCTATATTATGTGTTTTGCTTTCATTCTATGGTTTTTTATCAAAAAGAGTGAATTAAAACCATCCACAAATCATTATCGATTTGACTTTTCATTGGTAAAAGAAATCTCTTCTTTGGGGTTGGTGACTTTTTCCCGTCAAGGAGTAGTGAGTATTTTAGCCATTATTGTGAATCATACGTTGTTTGTTTTTGGCGGAGAACATTCGGTTGTAGTTTATGGAATCATCAGTAGAATGTTAATGTTTGCACTTTTCCCTATTTTGGGAATTACACATGGCTTTTTGCCTATTGCCGGATATAATTATGGTGCAGAAAATTACACTCGAGTAAAAGAAACTATTTCCATTTCCATTAAATATGCGGCCTTTTTAGCAACATTTATTTTTATACTCATCTTAGTTTTTGCAAAACCAATTGTTTCGGTTTTTACAAACGATGCCGAAGTAATTGCCGAAACACCAGATGCATTGCGATGGGTTTTTGCAGCGACTCCAATTATAGCTTTACAGCTTATTGGAGCAGCTTATTTTCAAGCAGCCGGAAAAGCCATTCCGGCATTATTACTGACTTTAACAAAGCAAGGTTTCTTTCTGATTCCGCTTGTACTCATTTTGCCAAATTATTTTGGTATTTTTGGGGTATGGGTGGCTTTTCCAATTGCCGATGTGTTATCAACACTAATTACGGCCTATTTTTTGCGAAAAGAAATGACCACCAAATTAATAGAACCACAATAAATGGAAATATATAACTACATCAAAGCATTGCACCTCATTTTTGTAGTCACTTGGTTTGCCGGACTTTTTTATATTGTTCGTTTATTTGTATATCATTCCGAAGCAAAAGAAAAACCCGAACCGGAACAACGTATTTTAATCCAACAATACCAATTGATGCAATATCGATTATGGTATATCATCAGTTGGCCAAGTGCTGTATTAGCCAGTATTTTTGCTTTTTGGCTTTTATATTTAATTCCTTCTTGGCTTTCACAAGATTGGATGTTAGTAAAATTATGTTTTGTGGTTTTGTTGTATGCTTATCATATCAAATGTCATTTGTTTTTTAAACAATTACAAAAAAATGAAGTAAAAAAAAGTTCCAATTTTTTTCGCTTATGGAATGAAGGAGCAACCCTGATTTTATTTGCTGTAGTATTTTTAGTGATTTTGAAAAATGCCGTCAATTGGATTTTTGGAGTATTCGGCATCATTGCTTTTTCATTAATGCTAATGATCGGTTTTAAATTTTACAAACGAATTCGAGAACGCCAATCGTGAGTTTTTTACAAAAAATAGGAAAATTATCTTTACGGGTTAGAATATTCATTTCCATGATTTTTCTAACCGTAATTTCTTCTATTTTGATTGCTTCTGTTTCCATTTATCAGTTCAGAAAAGAGGCTAAAGATTATCATCAAGAACGATTATTAAGAAAAGAAACCGCCATTAAAGAGCACATTAATTACATTCTCAACACTACAACATATCCGCTAACTACAGAAAATATTCCATTAATTTTTTCTGAAAGGGATAAAATTCATGAGCTTTCTGACATTCATGGTTTAGAAATAAATTTTTATGATTTGGAAGGAAATCTACTGAAATCATCTAAATCTTCATTTGCTGTTGATAAAGACCCTAAATCAATTGATATCTATTTGATAAAATTAGTTCAATCCAGTTTAGATAAACGATATGTTGAATACAGAGAAATAAATGGGTTAAAAAATTTATCCTCTTACAGCGAAATAAAAGATGCCCAATTTAAACCTTTGGCCATTTTAAATATTCCTTACATAGAAGACGATGGATATTATGAAAAGGAGCTTCAAAAATTCATGATTCGATTTGGGCAAGTGTATTCATTTATGCTAATACTTTCTATTCTTTTGGCTTACTTTTTGTCAAGTTATATTACAAAATCATTAAAAACTATTGCAGAAAAACTGACTATAACCCAATTGAATCGTAAAAATCAAAAAATTGAATTGGAAACCAGCAGCACAGAAATTGAACTTTTGATTCGATCTTATAACAATATGGTTGGTGAATTAGAAGATAGTGCGGTGAAATTAGCTCAAAGTGAACGCGAACAAGCTTGGCGAGAAATGGCAAAACAAGTGGCACATGAAGTCAAAAATCCACTTACGCCAATGCGACTAACCATTCAAAGTTTTGAACGAAAATTTGATCCTAAAGACCCTAATATTCATCAAAAAATTAAAGATTATACCAAAACGTTGTTACAACAAATTGACATTATGAGTTCGGTTGCCAATGCTTTTTCAAATTTTGCTTCGATGCCGGCACAACAAAATGAACGAATTAATGTAGTAGAAATTATCCAACTTGGATTAGAAATTTTTAATGAAAATTACATTCGCTTTGAGCCTTCAGAAAAAGAAATTTATCTGAATATGGATAGAACTCAACTCATTCGAATCATAACCAATTTAGTAAAAAATGCCACTCAGGCGGTTACTGATTTTACGGAAAATCCAGTTGTGATAGTTTCTGTTTGTCAAGATAATGAAAAACTAATCATCACTGTAAAAGACAATGGAATTGGAATTTCAGAAGAAAACAAAGCACAAATATTTGAACCAAAATTCACAACCAAATCAAGCGGAATGGGACTTGGTCTTGGCATCATCAAAAAAATTATCGAAAATTATAACGGAACAATTACCTTTGAATCTGAACAAAATAAAGGAACTACTTTTATCGTAACCTTACCTTTCAATACATACGAACAAATTACATAAACCATGAACTACGAAAATATTTTAATAGAAAAAGTCAACGGAATCTCTGTGATTACCATTAATCGACCTACTAAATTAAATGCGTTAAACAAAGCTACAATTGAAGAACTGCATCACGCTTTTGATACTGAAAATAAAGACAAATCAACCCGAGCAATCATCATCACCGGAAGTGGTGAAAAAGCTTTTGTTGCCGGAGCCGACATATCTGAATTTGCCCATTTTTCTGTAGAAGAAGGTGGAAAATTAGCCGCAAAAGGACAAGAATTATTGTTTGATTTTGTAGAAAATTTGTCCACACCGGTAATTGCAGCTGTAAACGGTTTTGCACTTGGCGGTGGATTGGAATTAGCCATGTCTGCTCATTTTAGAATTGCCTCTGATAATGCCAAAATGGGTTTACCGGAAGTAACTCTAGGAGTAATTCCGGGTTACGGCGGAACACAACGTTTACCTCAACTCGTTGGAAAAGGTCGTGCCATGGAAATGATTATGAGTGCCGCCATGATTGATGCCGAAACTGCTAAAAATTATGGCTTGGTTAATCATGTCGTTCCGCAAGCGGAATTGATAGAATTTACAAAAGGAATTGCCTCAAAAATCGCAAAAAATTCACCCGTTGCCATTTCCAATGCGATTGCAGCGGTGAATGCTAATTTCAAAGATGGTGTAAACGGTTATGAAGTAGAAATTCAAAACTTCGGAAAATCATTTGGAACTGCCGATTTTAAAGAAGGAACAACGGCATTTTTAGAGAAAAGAAAAGCGGAGTTTAAAGGGGAATAACTACTTCTCCCCCTCCCATTCCGCATAAAACTGGCTCAAGAATGTTTCCATAAAACGGTGACGTTCTTGAGCTAATTTTTTTCCGGTTTCTGTATTCATTTTATCTTTTAGAAGCAATAATTTTTCATAAAAATGATTCAATGTAGGCGAATCACTTTTTTTATATTCTTCTTTGGTCATATTCAATTTTGGAGCAATAGAAGGATTGTAAATGGGTCTGTTTTTAAATCCGCCATAATTAAATGTTCTAGCAATTCCAATGGCTCCCAAAGCATCTAATCGATCGGCATCTTGAACAATTTCTAATTCTATGGATGAAAAAGTTTTTTCAAAATTTCCACCTTTGAACGAAATGTTTTTGATGATTTCAATAACGTTCTCGATAATTTCTTCAGAAACATTTTCGCTTGCTAAAAATTCTCTTGCTATTTTTGGACCAATTTCTTCATCACCTTCATGAAATTTGGAATCGGCAATGTCGTGTAGTAAGGCTCCTAGTTTCACAACCGTAACATCACAATTTTCTTCTTGGGCAATCAGAACAGCGTTTTTGAAAACGCGTTCGATGTGAAACCAATCGTGACCACCTTCGGCATCTTGAAGTTGTTTTTTTACGAAAAGAATCGTTTTGTCAATAATTGTCATTTTTATTTCACCAAAGCAGGTTGCACCCATTTAAAAACATTTTCAACTTCCGGAATAACCAAACGTTCCGAAATTTTGGCCATTCTGGAAGGGAGTTTCATCAGATAATCTCTTGCTTTTTCAGCTTCATCGGTCAAACCATTCATTTTTTCAATTTCCCACTTGTCAATTAATTTTTGAAGAATATCTACATAATCAGCTGCAGTGTAAACGCCAATTCGCTGAGCTGAATCTGAAAAGTGCTCAAAAGCTGAACTTATTTTTTGACCTGATTCTCGAAGAAAATGAGCGGGCATAACTATTTTTTGCTTCATCATATATTGAAACGCCAACATCATTTCGCTCGGATCTACTTTAAAAATCTGATTCACAAATTCACCATAAGCATGATGATGACGCATTTCGTCGCCAGCAATCAACTTGCACATTTTGGAAAGTTTCTTATCTCCAAATTTTTTGGCTATTTGTGAAACACGATTGTGAGAAATATAAGTAGCTAACTCCTGAAAACTAGTATAAACAAAGTTTTTGTAAGGGTCTTTTCCGGTGCCAATATCAAAACCATCGTTTATTAAATGTTGGGTAGTCATTTCAATTTCACGCATATTCACTCGTCCGGATAAGTAAAGATATTTGTTCAACACATCACCATGACGGTTTTCTTCACCTGTCCAATGTTTTACCCATTTAGACCAGCCGTTTCGGCCTTCGCTATCTACACCTTCTACTTCCGTTAACCATGATTCATAGGTTGGCAAAGCTTCTTCTGTAATGGTATCACCTACTAAAACCACCCAGAAATCATAAGGTAATTCTTTGGCAATTTCGCGTAATTCTGTAACATCTTCAAAAAAAGTTTCTTTTTCAGAATCGGGTAATAAATCTGAAGGTTGCCATATTTTTTCCACCGGAATCAAAAAGTCATTCATAAATGAATCTACTTTCTTTTCCAATAATTGCATTACTTCTAAACGAATGTTTTTTATTGACATATAATTAATTTTTAATTCCGCTAACCACGGCATTTTCTGTTTTTTGCATAATTTCTTCAAACGAAATTCCTTTAATCGGAAAAGGTTCTTGAATGGTAAATGTTAATCTGTTTCCTAACCCCATCGGAAATTGCCCAAAACGAACCATTTTCCAAGAATTATTAATTGAAATGGGCACAATGTAGGCAGATGGAGCATATTTACATAAAATCTTCAATCCGTTTTCTGAAAACTTTTTAGGAACACCGGTTTTACTTCGGGTACCCTCAGGAAAGATAACAGTTGAACGATTATACTTTTCAATATACTCTGCCATTTCTTTTATAGCAGGTAGGGCTTGTTTAGGATCTTTTCTGTCTATTAGAACGGAACCTCCATGCCTTAAATTGTATGAAACACTCGGAATTCCTTTTCCTAATTCTTTTTTACTTATAAATTTTGGATGCCATCTTCGCAAAAACCAAATTATCGGTGGAATATCATATAAACTCTGATGATTTGCTACAATAATCAAAGGTACATTTTTTGGTAATTTTTCTCGATTAACGAAACAATAAGTAGTTCCTAATAAATGTGTACTTCTTACTAAAAAAAAATTCAAATAATCTACACTTTTTTTATGTGCTTGATAACCTAATATATTAAAACAAAACCATTGAATAGGATGAAATACACACAAAAACATCCCAAAGGTGAAGTAATATATAATAGAAATGGGATAAGAAATCAACTTATGCATAGCGTTTTGGAATGATTACAAAAGTAGGAAATCGAAATAACTTATTTGGTTTCTTTTTGTGGAAAAATAAATTAGAAAGAGATGAAAAAAAAAAGTAATTTTACAACATTATTAATTTTTTAAAGCCACATTATTATGAGTTCAGAGAAAGAAGCCAAATTAAAAGCCTTGCAATTAACATTAGACAAATTAGACAAAACATACGGAAAAGGTACCGTAATGAAAATGGGAGACAAAGCTGTAGAAGAAGTTGAAACAATTTCTTCCGGTTCATTAGGTCTCGACTTAGCTTTGGGTGTAAATGGTTATCCCAAAGGAAGAATTATTGAAATTTACGGTCCCGAATCTTCCGGAAAAACAACCTTGACGCTTCACGCGATTGCCGAAGCTCAAAAAGCCGGTGGTATTGCTGCATTTATAGATGCTGAACATGCTTTTGATAGAAATTATGCTGAAAAGTTAGGTGTTGATATTGAAAACTTAATCATTTCCCAACCGGATAATGGTGAACAAGCTCTTGAAATTGCCGAGAACCTAATTCGTTCCGGAGCAATAGATGTTGTAGTTATTGACTCTGTTGCCGCATTAACTCCTAAAAGTGAAATTGAAGGAGAAATGGGTGATTCAAAAATGGGATTACACGCCCGATTGATGTCGCAAGCCTTGAGAAAACTAACCGCCACGATAAGTAAAACTCATTGTACTGTATTCTTTATCAATCAATTAAGAGAAAAAATTGGTGTAATGTTCGGTAATCCGGAAACTACTACTGGCGGAAATGCATTAAAGTTTTATGCATCCGTTCGGTTAGATATTAGAAAATCATCTCAAATTAAAGATGGAGAAACAGTTATTGGTAACCGAACAAAAGTAAAAGTAGTTAAAAATAAAGTGGCACCACCCTTTAGAACGGCTGAATTTGACATTATGTATGGTGAAGGTGTATCTAAAACAGGCGAGATTTTAGATTTAGCTGTTGAATTTGAAATTATCAAAAAATCAGGGTCTTGGTTCAGTTATGGTGAAACAAAATTAGGTCAAGGTCGTGATGCTGTAAAAGCTCTTATTAAAGATAATCCGGAGCTTGCAGATGAATTAGAAATTAAAATTAAAGAGAAAATTAAAGACGCTGAATAAATACAAAACCCGATAATTCGGGTTTTTTTTATTTATGACGCAACCATTTGACAATTTTTACATCTTTTAAAGTAAATTACCTTTTATTTATGAAAAAGTTATTTCTTTTATTAGTACTTTCTTTAACATTCAATGCTTGTAGTATTGAAGATGATGAGCCAAATATTTACTATGAGGTGCTTCCCATTGACAGCTTTATTATTCCTGATCATTTTAACTATTTAGGGACTCATGAAATAAAATTGTATTATAAAAAACCAACAAACTGCCACAATTATGGTGGAATCTTTTTTGAAAAAAATTTAAATGAACGAATCATTGCTGTTCAATCAATTGTAAATATCAGAAATGATTGTCAACCTTATGAAGGTGATTTAATAGAAGTTACTTTTGATTTTGAAGTTGTAAATTCTCAACCATACATATTTAAGTTCTTCAAAGGTAAAGATGATGAAGGTAATTTTATGTATGATGTAATTGAAATTCCAGTTTTTGGTAATTAATTAATAAAATAAAAGAGTGAGTCTTGACACACTAATACATGAATGCAAAAGCAATAATAGAAAAGCACAAGAACAATTATTCAGGTTATTATCTCCTAAATTGTTCAGTGTTTGCATCAAGTATTCAAGAAACTATGAAGAAGCACAAGATAATTTACAAGATGGCTTTTTGCTAATTTTTGAAAAAATAAATCAATTTGATTTTAAAGGTTCTTTTGAAGGATGGGCTAAAAAAGTAATGATAAACAATATACTTCAAAAATATAGGTCTGATAGTGTTTTGGAAATCATTAGTGAAAATTTTCCTGAAATTGTTGATGTTGAGCTTGATGAAGAAACATTTTCAATGGATTTTTTGGTCAAAATTATTCAAGAACTACCTGATAAATATCGTTTAGTGTTTAATTTATACGTTTTAGACAACTATTCACATAAAGAAATTTCAAAAATGTTGAATATTTCAGAAGGTACTTCTAAATCAAATTTATCAAGAGCGAGAGGTATTTTAAAAGAAAAACTGGAAAACAAAGCACCCAATGAATTGAATGAAGCGAAATGAAAAATAAAACCAATATAGATCGATTATTTCAAGAACAATTAAAGGATTTTGAAGAAATTCCACCTGAAATTGTCTGGAATAATATTGATTCCAAATTATCCAAAAAGAGAAAAAGAAGAATTATACCAATTTGGTATAAACTTTCAGGAATCGCTGCTTTGCTAATTTTTGGTTTTTTTGGAACTCGAGCAATTTTTAATCATTCAAAAATCGAAAAAACTAATCCCGTTGTAATTGAAGAAAAAGTCAATTCAACAGAAAAACAAAATAGTGTTGTTGATTCAGACAAAAAAAACAATCAGAATCAATTGAATTCTGATAAAAATGATTCAAATAAAATAAATAATGCCTTAGAAAAAGAATTGCTTTCTAATGATGAAGCTGTTGCTAATGAAAATTTAAACATTGAAAAACCTACCAAAAAAGAAAATAATCAGAATAACGATTTTAATAAAGTAAGCCAAAAGAATAATGAAAATTCAGGATTGGTTTCAAATTCCACCGAAAAAACAAAACGAATCAAACAAGAAACTAAAAACAATTCAAACAAAAAAAATAATTCGGAATTAGTCGATAATTCGAATATTAAATTAAAAACAATTTCTGATACTGAAAAAGCTACTGTTAATACGAATATTAACAATCAAAAAACACAAGAATCAGAAAAGAATACAACAGAAATTTTAACAGAAAAAAATATTAACAAAAACGACAAACAATTTGTGTTAGAAGATTATTCTACAAAAATTGATAAAAATAAAATTGATTCTGCTGCTGTTGCATCTTTACAATCAACAAAAGAAGAATTGAATACGTTGGGAGAATTGCTAAAAGAAAAAGAACAAAAACCTAAAGTTGAACCTAAAGAAAACAAATGGCAAATTACTTCTAGTGTTGCTCCTGTTTATTTAGGTTCATCTTCCAACGGTTCACCTATAGACAGTCAGTTTGCTGAAAACAGCAAAGAATATCAAAATACTATGAGTTTTGGTATTGGAGTAAATTATGATGTGAATAAAAAGTTAACATTAAGAACCGGAATTAACAAAGTTAATTTTGAATATCTAACAAATGGCGTTGAATTTTATGCTTCACTTGAAGGAAGAGAAATGGCATCATTAAATTCTTTTAGTACTCCGAACAGAGCTCCAATAGTTGTTCAAAACATTGACTTTTCTAACAACGAAATTTCAATGGATAATTGGGCTAAACAAGGGGCGATTGAACAAAGTATGGAATATTATGAAATTCCATTAGAGTTGTCTTATAAAATTTTAAATAAAAAATTTGGAATAGACATTATTGGTGGATTTAGCACTCTATTACTGAATGATAATAATTTAATGGTAGTTTCTGAAGGTTTTTCAGCTGAATTAGGCCAAGCAAATAATCTAAATTCCGTTCATTTTAGTTCAAACGTAGGACTTGGTTTCAGATACCGTTTTTGGAAATCCTTCCAAGCCAATTTTGAACCTACATTCAAATATCAGTTAAATGCTTTTAGCCACAATAATGGAGGTTTCAGGCCTTATTTCGTCGGATTATATTCCGGTATAAGTTATCGATTTTAATACGTAAATTATGTTGGTTTAATTTGCGTCAATTAGTTTTAGTTAAGTTTGTTATTACTTTTTTTACATCAGTAATAACCAAAAAGAGTACTTTTACAGTACTCTTTTTTTATCTTTAAATATTTCATCATGAAAATACTATTTCCCTTCATAATTATCTTTTTTAGTAGTTTTACTTTAGACAGTAAAATTGATGAAAAAAGCGAAATCAATGCTATAATCAACCAATGGCATAAAGCAGCGGCAGATGCTAAGTATAATGATTATTTTAATTTAATGACCGATGATGCCGTATTTATCGGAACAGATGCCACCGAAAATTGGAATCGAAAAGAATTTGAAACTTTTTCAAAACCACATTTTGACAAAGGAAAAGCATGGATATTTTATCCCTTAGAACGAAATATTTATATTGACAAATCCAATAAAATGGCTTGGTTTGATGAACTTCTCGACACTTCATTTAAAATTTGTAGAGGTTCGGGAGTGCTAGAAAAAATAAATGGAAAATGGAAAATCAAACATTATGTACTTTCTATGACCGTTCCTAATGAAACATCAAAAGAAGTAATTGCCATAAAAGATTCCATTGAATCCTCTCTAATTAGTAAACTAAAGCAAAAATAAAAACTATTGCTTCAAATTTTCCAACATTTCAACTGTCATAGCATCCATATCATAATTATGTTTCCATCCCCAATCAGTTCTGGCTGCTGAATCATCAATCGATCCAGGCCAACTGTCAGCAATTTTTTGGCGAAAATCCGGATTGTATGAAATGGTAAAATCTGGAATATGCTTTTTAATTTCTGCCGCAATTTCTTTTGGTGTAAAACTTACTCCAGATAAATTATAAGAAGAACGAATTTTAATATTTTCCGAAGGAGCTTGCATTATTTCGATAGTGGCACGAATGGCATCGTCCATGTACATCATTGGTAAACGCGTTTCTTCCGATAAAAAACACTCAAATTTTCCTTCACTTAATGCTTTGTGATAAATATCTACGGCATAATCAGTAGTTCCTCCGCCTGGTGGTGTTGACCAGCTAATTAAACCGGGATAACGAACACTTCTTACATCAACACCAAAAATGTTGTGGTAATATTCACACCATCTTTCACCTGATTGTTTCGAAATTCCATAAACCGTTGTAGGTTCCATAATAGTATACTGTGGCGTATTTTCTCTTGGTGTAGTTGGCCCAAAAACAGCGATACTGGAAGGCCAAAATATTTTTTTGATCTTTCCGGCTTTCGCTAAATTTAGTACGTGAAAAAGAGAATTCATGTTTAAATCCCATGCAAATGCGGGATTTTTTTCGGCCGTAGCCGATAATAAGGCGGCCATCAAATAGACTTCCTCCACGTGATATTTTTCAATAATATGTTCTATTTGATTGAAATCAAGAGCATTCAACACTTCAAAAATTCCATCATTAACTACCTCATTATTCAGTTTTCTGATATCAGAAGCAATTACATTCTCGTTTCCGTAAATTGTTCTTAATCGATGGGTTAATTCAGTGCCAATTTGACCACAGGCACCAATAATCAGAATTTTTGCACTCATGAAAAATATATTTGTGCAAATATAACGTTTTCGTAAACTAAAAAAAGGATGTAAAACGGCTTTTATTTCAGAAAGCTTTAACGTAGTAAATGAAGTTTAAAATTACCTTTGTATTTTTGAACAGTAAAAGTAGGCTCATGAAATTAATAATTCGGTTTGTACTGTTTTCATTTTTAATCTTTTTTTCTTGTCAAGATGAAAATGAAGCCAGACGAATTCAACAACAAAAAGAAATTGCCAAAAAAGAAGATGTTGCCAAAAGAATCCATTCTGCTTGGAACTTTCGTACCGTTTCTTTAAGTCCGTTGGCTACAAATTTTACCAATGATTGGGCAGAATGGAGATTGTTTCAAACCGAACTTTATCAAAAACCGACTAACAGCTTGACCGCATTTCAGAAAAAATCAAAAATGCTCACAAAAAAAGCAGATGAAGTACTTCAAACAATTCCCGGTATATTATTTCGTCCAGAATTTAAAACTCGATTTACGGTTTTGTTAAACAAATTTCGTTCCATCGAAATGTACTTAAATCTAACCGAAATTCCTGAAAAAAAAGTGATCGGATTAATCTCCGAAATCAACTTAGAGCTCTTGTCAATTGAATCACAAATGAATGAACTGGCTCGGAAAAATCAAATTCCAATGGAACAAGGAGAAGCCGATATGATTCGAATGTTAGACACTTCGAGAGCCGTAAAAGAAATACCAAAAAATCTAGATTAATTGAACGTTTCAAACATTTCATCTATTTTTAATTCTTCTGCTAAAATTATTCAATTAGCTGAAAATATTACCGTTCCCGAAAAAAAAGTACAAATCAAAGGATTGGTTGGTTCTTCGCTTTCATTTGTTATTCAAGCCCTTTTTGAAAAATCGGAATTGCCTTTTTTATTGCTTTTTAATGATAAAGAAGAGGCCGCTTATTATTTGAATGATTTGGAAAACCTCATCAACGACCAAGATGTGTTGTTTTATCCGAGTTCGTATCGACGTCCCTATCAAATTGAAGAAACCGATAACGCCAATATTTTGCTTCGGGCAGAAGTGTTAAACCGCATCAATTCCCGCAAAAAACCCTCAATTATTGTGACCTATCCGGAAGCTCTTTTTGAAAAAGTAGTTACCCGAAAAGAATTGGATAAAAACACGCTGAAAGTAGCGGTTGCCAACCAAATTTCGATCGATTTTATCAATGAAGTTTTATTTGAATATAATTTTAAACGTGTTGATTTTGTGTCGGAACCGGGCGAATTTTCCGTTCGTGGCGGAATCATCGATGTGTTTTCATTTTCCAATGACAATCCGTACCGAATTGAATTTTTTGGCAATGAAGTAGATAGTATCCGAACGTTTGATGTGGAAACGCAACTTTCACTTGAAAAACAAAAGAAAATCTCCATCATTCCCAACGTAGAAAATAAATTTTTACAGGAAAATAGAGAAAGTTTCCTCAATTATATCAACCCAAAAACCGTTCTTTTTGTTCAGGAAACGGAAATGGTTTTGAATCAATTTGATAAATTATTTGACAAAGCAACCGAAGCTTTTGGCAAACTTTCCAATGAAATAAAACAGGCTTCGCCCGAAGAACTTTTTATCAATCAATCGTCATTTGTCAAAAAGGCTCTCGATTTTTCGATAGTTGAAATCGGATTGAAATCGGTTTTTAAAACGGAAAAAACAATTGAATTTCATACCAAACCGCAACCTTCATTCAACAAACAATTTGATTTATTGTTGAATGATTTGAACGAAAATCACTTTAACGGAATCAAAAATTATTTGTTTTGTTCTAATGAAAATCAAGCCAATCGCTTTCATGATATTTTTGAAAGTTTGGATGAAGAAAATCACGAAAACATTCGAAAACAATACAAAACCATTGTTTTTCCACTTTATCAAGGTTTTATTGACAATGAAAACCAATTGGCTTGCTACACCGATCATCAGATTTTTGAACGCTATCACAAATTCAGCATTAAAAACGGTTATTCCAAAAAACAAACCATTACACTGAAGGAATTAACCCAACTTTCGGTAGGCGATTATGTAACGCATATTGACCACGGCATCGGGAAATTTGGTGGTTTGCAAAAAATTCAGGTGGAAGGCAAAATGCAAGAAGCCATCAAATTGGTTTATGCGGATAATGATATTGTGTATGTGAGCATTCATTCGCTTCACAAAATTTCAAAATACAACGGAAAAGACGGAACGCCACCCAAAATATACAAATTAGGTTCAAACGCTTGGAAAGCCTTAAAACAAAAAACCAAAGCTCGCGTTAAACACATTGCTTTCAATTTGATTCAATTGTATGCCAAAAGGCGTTTGGAGAAAGGTTTTGCCTGTGCACCGGACAGTTATTTGCAAAAAGAATTGGAAAGTTCGTTTATTTATGAAGATACGCCGGACCAAATTACGGCTACACAAGATGTAAAAACCGATATGGAACGTGACCGTCCAATGGATCGATTGGTGTGTGGTGATGTGGGATTTGGGAAAACGGAAGTCGCCATTCGAGCCGCTTTTAAAGCCGTTGACAACGGAAAACAAGTTGCCGTTTTGGTTCCAACTACAATTTTAGCCTATCAACATTTTCGAACATTTACCGAAAGGTTGAAAGACATGCCTGTGACCGTAAATTATTTAAACCGATTTAGAACCGCAAAACAAAAAAGTGAAACTCTAAAAGGCTTGGCCGAAGGAAAAGTAGATATCATCATTGGAACCCACCAATTGGTTAACAAAGATGTAAAATTTAAAGATTTAGGATTGTTAATCATTGATGAAGAACAGAAATTTGGCGTAAATGTAAAAGATAAGCTTAAAACAATTTCTGCTACTGTTGATACGTTGACTTTGACAGCGACTCCGATTCCGAGAACGTTGCAATTTTCGTTAATGGCAGCAAGAGATTTATCGGTTATCACAACACCTCCACCTAATCGTTATCCTATTGAAAGTCATGTGGTTGGTTTTAATGAAGAGCTGATTCGAGATGCTATTTCGTATGAAATTCAACGAAATGGTCAGGTTTTTTTCATCAATAATCGTATTGAAAACATCAAAGAAGTCGCCGGAATGATTCAACGATTGGTACCTGATGCTCGTGTGGGAATTGGACACGGACAATTGGATGGCAAAAAATTAGAAGAATTAATGCTGGCTTTTATGAATGGTGAATTTGATGTTTTAGTCGCTACAACCATTATTGAAAGCGGTTTGGATGTGCCGAATGCCAATACCATTTTTATCAATAATGCCAATAATTTTGGTCTGTCTGATTTACACCAAATGCGAGGTCGCGTAGGCAGAAGCAATAAAAAAGCGTTTTGTTATTTCATCACACCACCACAATCCGTAATGACGGAAGATGCACGAAAACGAATCAATGCGTTAACGCAATTTAGCGAGTTGGGAAGCGGTTTCAACATTGCGATGAAAGATTTAGAAATTCGGGGTGCCGGCGATTTATTAGGTGGTGAACAAAGTGGTTTTATTAACGAAATTGGTTTTGAAACCTATCAAAAAATCATGAACGAAGCCATTGAAGAATTGAAAGAAAACGAATTCAAAGAATTGTATCAAGAGGAAAATGACATCGAAACCAAAGAATTTGTAAAAGATCTTCAAATTGATACCGATTTTGAATTGTTGTTCCCGGATGATTACATCAATAGCGTTAATGAACGTTTGAATCTATACAACGAACTCGGAAATGTAAAAGATGAAGAAGGTTTATTGGCTTATGAACAAAAGCTAATTGACCGATTTGGTCCATTACCAAAAGAAGCACAAGCCTTGCTAAACAGCATCCGAATTAAATGGATTGCCACTCGATTAGGTATTGAAAAACTCATTATGAAACAAGACAAAATGATTGGTTATTTTGTAGGCGACCAACAAAGTGATTATTACCAATCGGCTCGTTTTCATAAAGTACTTCAATTTGTGCAACAAAACGGCAATCTATGCAAAATGAAAGAAAAAGAAACCAAAAGCGGTTTGCGTTTATTGTTGACTTTTGAAAATGTAAAATCGATTAGAAAGGCGTTGGAATTGATGGAGATGATGGAAAGATAATTTTCACAATAACTATTTTTAAACTTATATGACTTATATGGTAAAAAATTAATTTACCATATAAGTCATACAAGTTTTATAAGCTTTTCAAGTCTTTAATCACCTTAAACGCCACATCCACTTCTTCTTCACTTACTAAAATCGTAAATTCGTTGGAAGTTGAAATTACTTCGTTAATGATAATTCCTTCCCAAGCCAAACGTTGAAAAATAAAGTAATAAATCCCGGGAATGCTAATGTTTTCTTTGGGTAATTTTACGGTAATGGAAGCCAAATTGTCTAATTTTTGAATCAATTTTTCGCCTGAAAAATGTTTGTCAACTAAATAGCCAACACTATTGCTTACCACAATATTCGTTTCATTTACGCCACGAGAAGACGTATAAAAAATACCATTTTCTTTGTTGATTTCTGAAATCAATGCCGCTTGTTTGTCTAAGATGGTTTCGGAAACCGCAAACGTATAATCGATTAACGAAGAGCGAACCGTGATTTCACCAATGTTTTTTAAGACTTTCAGAATTTTATGATTGACACGAAAATCCAATTCTTCCGAAAGGCGTTTTAAAGCCATGACCACCGCACCTTGCTTGACATCTTTACCCAATTCCTGCTCTAATTCGGGCATCATGTTTCGGGATAACGAAGTAAGATTGATGATGCCTTGCGACAAAGCACTCAATAAAAAAGGTTTGGTCTTGATGTAATGTTCTACAACAGAAGAAATAGTTTTCATATCATTTCGTTTAAAAAACGTCACAAAGATATAAATAAAAACAATTTGTTACAAATATAACATTTAGTGTTTTATTAATTTGACTGTTTTCTTTTGTTGATGTTGAATTACAGTGAGAAAATATATTCCACTGGAAAGAAAGGAAGTTTCTAATTGAATTTCGTTTATAGCTTTTCCTTCCAAAATTTTATTCGCTTTCAAATCAAAAAGGGAGTATTCAAAAGGAGTTTCTGTGTCTGACTTTAGCGTAATTACCTCCTTAAACGGATTGGGAGTAACGTTAAAAGGTATCGTTAATGTTGAATTTGCAAGCGATAAATTTTCACATAATTGGCAATTGCTGTTGGTAACATTTTCATTATCACTTGTTTTTAGTGCTTCAAAAAGTTCACCCGAAATACAATTTTCCTTCAAATAATAATCCAACCATAAATTGAGATAAGAATAAATAATTTGATGTTGCTGTGCTATGGTTATCGTGGGAGAAGGAGAACAACTTCCGTCTCCAACCGAACAGAAAAAATTAAAATCCGCCATTTGACAATGACTGGCACCAGTAATGCCCAAATAATTTTTACAACTACTTTGCAATGCGTTATAAATCGGTAATTGATTGGTTGCCGGAGGCGTAACACAATCATTAATCCCCGCAATCGTAAATGATGGTATTCCTAAAGCCGAAGAAGCACCAATTGCAGAAGGATTCGTTTCTGCAGCTGCAAACGTAACCACATGATTAATTTGAGTAGAATATTGTTTCGCCAATAAAGCACAACCACCACCCATGCTATGACCCATTACTGCATTTTTTAAAGAAATTCTTGAGAAAAAAAGCGAATTGGATTGATTGTTTAACCCATTCATCGCTTCAATAACAAAAGCTAAATCTTTAGCAAAATTGGTATGCGAAGGCGAAATAGAACCTTCTGTTTTTGGAAATGCCATGATATAACCTTGTGGTACCAATTCTTCCCAAAAATTTTGATAGGCTTCAAAAGTCATGACAAAACCATGCCCAAAAGAAAGCAAAGGAAAAGTTTGACTGGAAGAGACCGTTATCGGAACATCTGTTCCATTTGTATCAGCCGGATAAAAAACCTCAGTCGCAATAGTTCTATTTCGAGAAGCGTCAAAAAGGTTTAAAGTAGTTCTACCTATTTGAAAAGGTTGTGCAAAAAGGGTGAAACAACCCAAAAACCAAATGACAAATGCTTTTTTCATTTCTTTCAAAACAATTAATGGATTAAAAGTAAGCTATTTAAATAAAATAAATGCTAAAAATAATAAAAAGCATCCTCGATATGTTCAATAGAAGTTTCTTGGCTGTTAAGTACAATCCCAATGATGTCAAAACGTACTTCTAAATCAAGGTCGTTTTCGGTCATGTATTGATCAACGGCTTTGACTAAATTTTGAATCTTTTTTCCTTTTACAAAATCTTGCGGCAAACCAAAATCGGCAGAGGTTCGGGTTTTGACTTCCACAATGGCTAAAATGTTATCCTTTTGGGCCACGATATCCAACTCGGCTTTTTGAAAAACCCAGTTGCGTTCCAAGATTGCATAACCCGCTTTTTCTAAAAAATCAGCCGCTATTTCTTCTCCTTTTTGACCAAGTTCGTTGTGTTTTGCCATACTAAAAATTACAAATCCTAAAAAAGAATATTTTTTTGAACACAGATTGAAAAAATTGGTAAAATTTAGATAATTTGTAAATTCATTTTTTCAATTTCTTTGATTTTAAAAATCCGTGTTCTAAAAAAATAAAACACTATTCAAACTTCAAAACCGTTCCGTTTTCACTAACCTCCAAAGTTACTTGCCTCCCAAAAACCAAGGCTCGATTATCCGGAATATGTCCTGCCGGGAAATTGTAAACTATCGGAATGTTATATTTTTGGGTGATATCTTGAATAATTTCCAAGGCATTTTTGCCCCACGGAATTTCATTGTCGTTCATTTTGGTCATGCTGCCCACTACAATTCCTTTTAAACTTTCCAAACATCCGTTGCGTTTGAGGTTCATCAGCATGCGGTCGATGTGGTATAAATATTCGTCTAAATCCTCTAAAAATAAAATTTTATAGGTGCAATCGATCGCAGATGCCGAACCAAACAAACTGTATAAAATAGAAAGATTGCCGCCCACCAATTCACCTTTTGCTTTGCCCAACTTATTCATTTTATCATACGGAATCGAATAAGAAAGGCTTTCGCCAAATAAGGCTTTGCGTAAGCTTTCTTTGGCTTCAGGTGTGGCTCTTGGAATATTAACCGGCATCATTCCGTGAATGGATTGAAAACCCATCGTATTCAAATGACTATGCAAAACTGTAACATCACTAAACCCAATCACCCATTTCGGATTTTTTTTGAATGCAGAAAAATCAATCAAATCAACCATCCGAACGGTTCCGTAACCGCCACGAACGCACCAAATAGCTTTTACATTCGGGTTGTTCATTTGCGTTTGAAAATCCTTAGCTCGGTCTTCATCCGTTCCGGCCAATTGATGATTATCTAAACCTATAGAAGAACCGATGATGGTTTTTAAACCCCAATTCTCCAAAAATTCTTGGGCCAATTTTAAATCGTCATTGATATGTTTTCTGGCGGTGGCAACGATGGCAACCGTGTCGCCTTTTTGTAAATACGGTGGAGTTATCATTTTTTTATCCATTTGAGCATTGGTGGTGAAAAAAAGTGAAAGGAATAAAAGGGTTAAAACGTTTTTCATGTTCACCGGTTTTCTTTTAACAAATAAACAAATTATCCTTTGGTTTAGCAAGTTGATTTGTTTTGAAATGATTTGTTACTCGAATTTTTTAGCCCGGATAGTAGTGGAAACCCCGCAGGACTGAAAGCTAATTTTTCTTTGCTTTTTGGGGCGACCAACGGAAGCCACAGAAAAGCAGTAGAAAAATAGCTTGAAGGCCGAGGAGTTGTAACGAATAGCCGGATTAGCTTCTGATAAAAATAAATTGTATTCTGTGTGAAATTGACATCGTGTCTCTGCGATAAAAAACTTATTTTTGCATACAATTTCGAAATTATGATAGAAAATCCGAAAAGATATACGATTACGGCGGCATTGCCTTATACAAATGGACCGATTCACATTGGACATTTGGCGGGCGTTTATGTTCCGTCTGATATTTATGCCCGCTATTTGCGTTTGCAGGGAAAAGATGTGGCGTTTATTTGCGGAAGTGATGAACACGGCGTGGCGATTTCGATGAAAGCCAAAAAAGAAGGTATTACGCCCCAGCAAGTGATTGATAAATACGACGGAATTATTCGAAAATCGTTTGAAGATTTTGGGATTTCGTTTGATAATTATTCGCGGACTTCGGCTAAAATTCACCATGAAACGGCATCGGCTTTTTTTAGAAAATTATATGAAAACGGCGATTTTATTGAAGAAGTCACTGAACAATTGTTTGACGAGCAAGCTCAGCAGTTTTTGGCCGATCGATTTGTGATGGGAACGTGTCCGAAATGCGGTAACGAAGAAGCGTATGGAGACCAATGTGAAAAATGTGGTTCAACGTTGAATGCGACGGATTTGATTAACCCAAAATCGACCATAACCGGCACAACTCCTGTGAAAAAAGAAACTAAACACTGGTTTTTGCCTTTGAATCGCTACGAAGCTTTTTTACGGGAATGGATTTTGGAAGGCCATAAAAACGACTGGAAACCCAATGTTTACGGACAAGTAAAATCATGGGTGGATGGAGGTTTAGAGCCAAGAGCCGTAACGCGAGATTTGGATTGGGGAATTGATGTTCCGGTAGAAGGTGCCGAAGGCAAAAAGTTATACGTATGGTTTGATGCTCCGATTGGGTACATTTCTTCAACAAAAGAATGGGCAGCCAGAGAAGGAAAAGATTGGGAACCGTATTGGAAAGATGCCGACACGAAATTGGTTCATTTTATAGGAAAAGATAACATTGTTTTTCATTGTATCATTTTTCCGGCGATGTTGAAAGCCGAAGGGAGTTTCATTTTGCCTGATAATGTTCCGGCGAATGAATTTTTGAATTTGGAAGGCAATAAATTATCGACTTCTAAAAATTGGGCGGTTTGGTTGCACGAATATTTGATTGATTTCCCGGATAAACAAGATGTGTTGCGTTATGCTTTAACGGCAAATGCTCCGGAAACCAAAGACAATGATTTTACTTGGAAGGATTTTCAAGCTAGAAATAATAATGAATTGGCCGCTATTTATGGGAATTTTATCAACCGTGTGGTGGTGTTGACGAATAAATATTATGATGGAATTGTGCCCCAGCCGAATGAATTTTCGGTAGTGGATGAGCAAATTTTAGCAGAATTAAAAGCCTACCCGGCAGTGATAGCCTCATCTATTGAACGTTACCGATTTAGAGAAGCCTTGGGCGAATTGATGAATGTGGCTCGTTTAGGAAACAAATATTTAGCTGACGAAGAACCTTGGAAAATGGTGAAAACCGATCCGGAACGGGTGAAAACACAAATGTATGTGGCATTGCAAATTGCTACGGCGTTGGGAATATTATCAGAGCCTTTTTTGCCATTTACTTCTGAGAAACTTTCACGCATTCTTGTCATTCCTACGAAGGAGGACTCGAGCGATAGCGAACTGGCAAAGCAATCTCATAAAGGATGGGAAACCGTTTCCAAATCATCCGAATTAGTAAAACCCGGTCATCAAATTGGTCAGGCAGAAATATTATTTGCCCAAATTGATGATGCCGAAATCCAAAAACAAATAGACAAATTAGAAGCTACTAAAACCGCAAATAAGATGGAAAACCGAACCGTTGAACCCCAAAAAGAAACTGCCTCGTTTGAAGATTTTTCAAAATTGGATTTGCGTGTCGGCACGATTTTGGAAGCTGAAAAAATGCCAAAAGCCAATAAATTGTTGGTGTTAAAAGTGGATACCGGAATGGATGTGCGAACGATTGTTTCTGGAATTGCGGAACATTTTTCACCTGAAGAAGTGGTTGGAAAACGCGTGACCGTTTTAGTAAATTTAGCCCCAAGAGCATTACGTGGTGTTGAAAGCCAAGGCATGATTTTAATGACCAATAATGCTGAAGGAAAATTGGTTTTTGTAAATCCGGATGCGGATGGGGTGGATAATGGGGCAATGATATCGTAATAATGAAAAAACAACCCACCATCATCGCCTTCGATGCCGACGACACTTTATGGCACAACGAACCTTATTTTGACGAGGCTCAAGAACGGTTTTGCGAATTGTTTCAAGATTTTGCTTCCAAACAGGAAATATTGGGTTTGATTTTAAACCATCAGGTAAAGAATTTACCATTATATGGTTTTGGAATTAAAGCGTTTACGTTGTCTATGATTGATTCTGCTTTGGAATTGACTAACCAATCTATTTCTGGTCAAAACATTGCAAAAGTTATACAAATTGGAAGAGATTTACTTCAAAAACCGGTTGAATTATTACCGGAAGTAGAACCTGTTTTACAGCAATTACAAGGCAAATACAAACTAATTGTAGCCACCAAAGGCGACTTAAAAGACCAACACCGAAAATTGCACGATTCGGGAATTGGTCATTATTTTCACCATATTGAAGTAATGAGTGACAAACAAGAAATCGATTATCAAAAAATGTTAAGCCGTTTAGATTGCAAAGCTGAAGATTTATTGATGATTGGAAATTCTTTAAAATCAGATGTGTTACCGGTTTTGAACATTGGCGGTCATGCGGTTCATATTCCGTATCATACTACGTGGGAATACGAGAAAATTGATTTTGAGATCAATCATCCGAATTTTAAAGCCTTTTCATCGCTACAAGAAGTGCTGACACTTTTGTAATATGAAACTCCCGATTGCTTTTCATCCCATTTATAAACATCCGTTGCCGGAAGGTCATCGGTTTCCGATGATCAAATATGAATTATTACCTCAACAATTACTTCACGAGGGAACGGCAGAACAAGATGATTTTTTTGAACCGGATGTCGCTAAATTAGATGCTGTATTAAGTGTTCACAAACGTTCGTATGTGAATGAGTTGTTGGAATTAACTTTAGATCCTAGAGCAGCTCGAAAAATTGGGTTTCCTTTATCGGCTGAGTTGGTTGAACGTGAACTTCGTATTGCGAACGGAACCATTATTGGAACACAAAAAGCTTTTGAAACCGGAATTGCATTCAACATTGCAGGCGGAACGCATCATGCTTATTCTGACAGAGGCGAAGCCTTTTGTTTGTTGAACGATCAAGCCATTGCGGCTCAATTTCTTTTGAATCAAAACCTCGCTAAAAAGATTTTAATAGTCGATTTAGATGTACATCAAGGAAATGGAACGGCAGAAATTTTTCAAGACAATCCTTCCGTTTTTACTTTTTCCATGCATGGAAAATCAAATTATCCGTTTAAAAAAGAAGTTTCCGATTTAGATATTGCTTTGCCGGACGCTACTAAAGATGAAACCTACTTAAAAATTTTAGCAGAAACTTTACCCCAATTAATCCAAAAAGTAAACCCGGATTTTATCTTTTATCTTGCCGGTGTTGATATTTTAGCGACAGATAAATTGGGAAAATTATCCTGTACGATTGAAGGTTGTAAAAAAAGAGATGAAATGGTTTTTGAACAGTGTTTAAAACATCAAATTCCCGTTCAAGTGAGTATGGGTGGCGGTTATTCAGCGGAAATCAAAACGATTGTTGAGGCTCATGCTAATACGTTTCGAATCGCAAAAGATTTATTTAGTTGAAAAAAGTCCAATTGGCACCATCACTGATAATGATAATTGATTTTCCAATTGCATTTGCCGGTAAAATTAAAGGTGCTGCCGTATTCGTATTTGAACCTTTAGAAAAAAACATTCCACCAAAGGTGTATAGTTGTGCCCCAACAGTATTTGAAATATTTCTTAAAATATATATCCTTCCAGGTACATTCACAGCATTTGGTAAAATAAATTCTTGATTGCCTGTAGTAGGAGTAAGTGAAATGTAAACTCCATCATTGATAGGTGTAGCGGAACCGGGAGGACCACCATTTAATACTCCTGATCCAGGCACATTTGGATTGAAAATACCAATTTCTTTTACATTTAAATTACCGTTGATATCCAGGGTACTTAAAGGATTAGTTGTATTGATTCCAACTTGTCCAAATGAACAAAAAGAAATCAAAAAAATTGATATAACAACTATATACAACCTTAATTTATTCACGTTTTTTTTGAATTGAATAATAAAATTACAGAAAAGTTTAAATGTTTTAACATTACAACTATACACAACCTCAACGAAAACGATTTCGTGTTGAAAAGTTTTGGTTTTCAGAGAGTTCTAAGGATTTAAAAAACAAAAAAAAGCGGAAGAATTCTCCTCCGCTTTTTACTTTTAAAAAAACTAAATTTATCCAACTTGAAGTAACGATAAAATATCATTACCGTATCGATTGATTTTGTGTTGACCAAAACCTTTGATTTTCTTTAAGTCATCAATAGAATCCGGACGCATTTTTGCAATGGTCATCAACTCAGAATTATGACAAATCATATATTGTGGCAGACCAAGTTTACTTGAGGTTTCACTTCTCCAATGTTTAAGTGAATTCAATGTGTTTTTTTCCTCTTGAGTTAACTCTTCATAATTCAAAACTGCTACTTTTTCAGTTTCATTATTTTCTTTTGTTTTCTCAGTTTTTGGCGAATAAAAAACCAAAACCGACCAATAATCAATCATACCTGTTATAAAATTTGTGGCTGTTTTTTCAACTGTTACTTCAGTTAAAAATTGATTAATAGCGTCCTGATCGTTCTGTAAATGTTCCCCACTTACTCGAACTCTAAAATGTTTTACTTTCATAGTGAAAATTGAATTTTAGTTTTTACCCAAGACCATTACATCGCTCACCACTACTTCTGTGATATAACGTTTGTTTCCTTCTTTGTCGTCATAGCTTCTGGTGGAAAGTTTGCCTTCAATGGCAATTTCTTTTCCTTTGGTTACAAACTTTTCGATGATTTCAGCATTTTTATCCCACGCAACGATGCGATGCCATTCGGTTTGCTCTACTTTTTCACCTTTTTTGTTGGTGTAGGTTTCATTAGTAGCAATATTTACATTAGCTACTTTTCCTCCTTCAAAGGTTTTTACTTCCGGGTCATTTCCAACGTGACCGATTAACTGTACTCTGTTTTTCATTGTGTTCATGGCGTATAAAATTTAATAATTAATTAGTATTGATTTTTAATATTGAAATTGATTTTTGCTATTGAAATTACTTCTTAGTTCATCAAAAGTAGCTCGTTGATTACTACTTCGGTTACATAGCGTTTGTTGCCTTCTTTGTCGTCATAACTTCTGGAAGTAAGTTTTCCGGTTAAACCGATTTTTTTTCCTTTGTCGACAAATTTTTCGATGATTTCGGCTGTTTTGCCCCAAGCAACTACATTATGCCATTGGGTTTGTTCTTTTTCATCTCCACTTTTGTTTACATAAACGTCTTTTGTGGCAAGTGATAAGGAAGCAACTTTTTTCCCTCCTTCTAAATCTCTGATAATTGGATCTTTTCCTACGTGTCCGATTAACTGTACTTTGTTTTTTAATGCATTCATGGCGTGTAAAATTTTAAATGGTTTATAAATTATTTTTTGTCGTTGTTTGTTTTCGACGATGCAAAGATTTGATGGTTTGCAAAATTTATTCGGTATAAAATCATTTACTTTCGGATGTAAATATTTGTAAACGTTTGCAAACGGAAAATAATTTTGTATATTTGATTGATTTTTAAAGTTTTAATACGATGAAAAACTGTTTAGAATGTGGTGAAAAAATCATTGGTCGCGAAGACAAAAAGTTTTGTAGCGACGGTTGTAGAAATGCCTACAACAACAAAATGAACAAAGACAGCAACAATTTGATGCGAAACATCAACAACAAGCTGCGAAAAAATTATCGCATTTTATGCGAGTTAAATGTGGAAGGAAAAAGCAAAACCACCAAATCAAAATTACTCAGTAAAGGTTTCGATTTTGAATTTTTTACTTCTATTTTGCATACCAAAACCGGAAATACCTATCATTTTTTATATGATCAAGGCTATATGGCATTGGAAAATGACTATTTCATGTTAGTCAAAAGAGACCACTAAACACAACAACATATCCAATCATGAAAAAAAATTACGTTTCTTTATTACTTTCTCTTTTGGTTGCAGGAATTATTTGGTTCATTTTTTACCGAATGATGCCCTCAGATTATTCAAAAGGGAATGTGCCACTTTCAGAATTCTCAACTGAAAGAGCTTTAAAACATGTGAAAGAAATTTCAAAAGAACCGCATTATGTGGGATCTCCATACCATCAAAATGTTATTAATTATTTAGAAAGTGAGTTAAAAAAATTAGGGCTTGCACCACAAATTCAAAAAAATACCATTCTAAGTAAATGGAATAATTTAGTTGAAACACAAAATATTGTAGCCAAAATAAAAGGTTTCGATTCATCAAAATCAGTTTTATTACTCACTCACTTTGACAGTGCTCCTCATACCAAATCACATGGTGCGAGTGATGATGCCAATGGTTTGGGCGTTATTTTAGAAGGAATCAGAACCTATTTACATACGAACAAAACACCAAAAAACGATATTATCATAGTGTTTTCTGATGCGGAAGAATTGGGTTTAAATGGTGCGTATGCCTTTGCTTCCGAACATCCTTGGGCAAAAGAAGTGGGTTTAGTCATTAATTTTGAAGCTCGTGGAACAGCAGGACCATCCATGATGTTGGCTGAAACCAACGGCGGAAATGCCAATTTGATTAAAACATTTAATGAAGCCAATCCTAAATATCCGGTTTCTAATTCCTTGATGTACAGCATTTATAAAATGCTTCCCAACGATACCGATTTAACCGCTTTCCGCGAAAAAGCAAATATTCCCGGTTTTAACTTTGCCTTTATTGATGACCATTTTGATTATCATACGGTTCAAGATAATTTTGAAAACATTACACCGGAATCTATTGAGCATCAAGCAACCTATTTAATGCCTTTGCTAAATTATTATTCAAATGCTGATTTAAGTAATCTTAAAACAGACGAAGATCACGTATATTTCAGCTCACCAATTGGTTTTTTTCATTATCCGTTTTCATGGAATTTTCCACTTTTAATTGTTGCTTTTGTACTTTTTCTTGGTGTTGTAATCATTGGATTAGGCAAACATTTATTAGATTTTAAAGAAGTTATCCGCGGATTTGCACCTTTGTTTTTATCCCTAATTATCGTAGGACTGGTTTCTTTTTTTGGATGGGAAATGATTTTATCACTCTATCCGCAGTACCAAGATATGCTTCATAAATTTACCTATAACGGACATAGTTATATTGCTGCGTTCGTTTTACTGTCGCTGGCCATCTGTTTTTGGGTGTATGCGAAATTCACTAAAAGTAAATTGGTGCCAAGTCATTTTGTAGCTCCGGTATTTTTGTGGTTCATCATTAATTTATTGGTGTGTATTTATTTAAAAGGAGCTGCTTTCTTTGTATTTCCCACCTATTTCGGTGTATTTACGCTAATGTATTTTGTGTTTAAAGAAAAATCAAATTCTTTTATAAATTTAGCTTTTAGCATTCCGGCTCTCGTAATTTTTGCTCCTTTTATTCAATTGTTACCTATCGGTTTGGGCTTAAAAATGCTTGCCGGAAGTGCCGTTTTAGTGGTATTAACTTTTGCACTTTTATTGCCCGTTTTTGGCAATTATTCAAAAAAAGCCAATTGGGGAACACTATTATTTATCATTTCTATTGGATTTTTTATCAAAGCTCATTTTGATGGCAAATTTGAAAAAGGAAAAGGAAAACCAAATAGTTTACTTTATGTATATGATGCCGATAAAGAGCAAGCCAATTGGGCAACCTATGATAAAGTTTTAGACCATTGGACCAAAAATTATTTAGGCGAAAACCCAAGTTTGGACAATAGTTTAAATCAATATGGTCTATCCAGCAAGTACAATTCAGGTTACAGTTATTCTGCAATAGCTCCAAAGAAAAATATAGCTAAGCCAACTTTTACTTTTCTAAGAGATACGATTGTAGGGAACCAACGAGCCATTACACTTCAAATTGATGCTAACAAAAACGTAAACCGCATGGATATTTTTGCTTCAGAAAAATTAAATATCCACCATTTGAAAGCAAATGGTGTGCAAAATATCAATCAAGAAGGAAGCTTTTTTAAACGTAAAAAATCTAATTTGTTGAATTATTATCCGATTAATAACAAACCATTACTATTGAGTTTTCAAATTCACAAAGACGAAAAACTCGACATGGCTGTGATGGTTTCTTCTTTTGATTTATTGGAAAATACGCAATTCAGTATTCCTAAACGACCGGATGCTTTTATTCCGATGCCATTTGTATTGACGGATGCAATCATTGTGAAGAAGAAAATATATAAATCTGTTCCAAAAAAAGTTCAAATTATCGAAAACGTTGAAACATCCATCGATACATTAATCACTCAAAAAGATAGTCTTGAAACAAATTAGCATTTTAGGTTGTGGTTGGTTGGGAATGCCTTTGGCGAAACAGTTGATTCAAAAGGGCTACTCGATAAAAGGATCTACAACAACCGAAGCCAAATTAGAAATTCTGAAGAACGAAGGAATTTCATCATTTTTAATTTCGCTTCAAGCGAATGATATTTCGCATGAAATTGTCGATTTTTTAGAAAATTCGGAGATTTTGATTATTAATATTCCACCCGGATTAAGAGGAAGTTCCGGTGAAAGTTTCGTCTCAAAAATGGAGAATTTTATTCCGTTTGTCGAAAAATCTTCGGTTAAAAAAGTGCTTTTTGTGAGTTCTACTTCGGTTTATGCTGATGAAAATCAAATTGTAACCGAAGAAACTATTCCAAATCCGGAAACGGAAAGTGGAAAACAATTGCTAATTTCTGAAAATTTACTTTTAAATAATTCAAATTTTCAAACTACAATTCTCCGATTTGGCGGATTAATTGGCGAAGACCGTCATCCTATAAATTTTTTAGCAGGAAGAAATAATATTGAAAATCCGCAAGCACCCATCAATTTAATTCATCAACAGGATTGCATAGAAATTATTCAAAAAATCATTGAAAAAGAAGTTTGGAATACGGTTTTAAATGCAGTTGCTCCATTTCATCCCACCCGAAAAAAATATTATACAGAAAAAGCGTTGGAACAAAATTTAGCTCTGCCACAATTTAATGAAAATGAGCATTCTTTAGGCAAAACGGTTTCATCAAACAAATTGATTCAACTTTTAAACTATCAATTTAAAAATTTAGGTTAAATTTACCTTTGCAAACTAAACAAACAAAATGAACAATTCTCCAAAATTTGCTGTAATTGGTGGCGGAAGTTGGGCTACAGCCATAGCAAAAATGCTTTGTGTAAATCAATCTCAAATTTGTTGGTACATGCGAAATCAAAACGCTATTGACCATATTAAAACCGAAAAGCACAATCCCAATTACTTAAGTTCCGTTGAATTTGACACCAAAAAATTACACTTAACTACGGATATAAACGAAGCGGTAAATTTTGCCGACATTCTTATTTTTGCTATTCCCTCTGCTTTTTTGAGTGCCGAATTAGCAAAGTTAACAGCATCATTAAGTGATAAAATTATTTTTTCTGCCATCAAAGGAATCGTACCCGAGACGTTTTTGATTGTTGGCGAACATTTTCACAAAAAATATGACATTCCGTATGAAAATATTGGTGTAATTACCGGTCCGTGTCACGCAGAAGAAGTAGCATTGGAACGTCTTTCCTACTTAACGATTGCGTGTGCTGATGCATCAAAAGCTAAAATTGTGGCCAAGAATTTAAACAGCAATTACATCAAAACAAAAATTTCCGATGACATTATCGGAACTGAATATGCCGCAATGCTAAAAAACATTTACGCCATTGCTGCCGGAATGGCTCATGGTTTAGGTTATGGTGATAATTTTCAAGCCTTGTTGATGAGTAATGCGATTCGAGAAATGAAAAAATTCATCCGAAAAGTACATAAAATGAAACGCAATATCAATAATTCGGCTTATTTGGGCGATTTATTGGTAACCGGTTATTCTGTTTTTTCAAGAAACAGAATGTTCGGAAATATGATTGGAAAAGGCTACACCGTAAAAAGTGCCATGATGGAAATGAGCATGGTTGCCGAAGGATATTATGCCGTCAAAAGTGCTTACAAACTCAACCAAGATTACAAAGCTAAAACCCCAATTATTGATGCGGTTTATGAAATTTTATACGAAAGTAAAGACCCGAAAAGTGTGTTTAAAAAATTGACGGATAAGTTGGATTAAGTAAATGAAAGATTTTACTGATTTTCTTTTCTTAAAACCCACCCTTTTTTCTGTTTTGGGAATCCTACTTCTTGTTATCGGTATCCCATCAGGAATTTATGGATTAACATTAAAAGGTGGTTCAAGTTTAGGAGGTACTCTAATTTTAATTGGATGTCTTCTTATTGGTGTAATTTTTATAATAGATAGAGTTATTGTTCAATTTGTAAATCAAAAAAAAGTAAATATTTTTGAATCAATTATACTGTTTCTTTTTATAATTTATTACTTCGCAATAAAATAATATTTCTAACTCACTTCACTACCACCCCATTCTTAAACAAAACAGGCACTTCTTCCATTGCTCGTTCATTGATGGTGTTAGTTCTAAAGGTGAATTTTTTATCGTATAAAGTGTTTCCAATGAAATAGGTTACCATGAACTCGTTGTTCAAAGCCAAAACACTAGCTTCAATCATTTCAATTTTCACAGCAGAAACAGAAGGAATTTCCACAAAGGCATGTCGCAAAAGCGATGTTTTTTTCATTTCGCCATTTACGGTTCCAAACGCTTTTGAAACGACCATCACGCTGTCTAATGTAAAGTCACTGTCGTTGATGAGATACACATTCCAAACGTTATCCATAAAGTCGTCGTTCCATTCTTGGATGGCGGCTAAAAAGACGTTTTCTACTTTTGGGATGATAATATCGGATTTCATGGGATTAACGATTGAAGAATGACGATTTTTGATTGTGGAATTAAATCTGCAATCAAAAATCGTTAATCATATAATTCAAAATTCTTATATACTCGTTTTAAATTGTTCTAAAAAGCGAACATCATTTTCATAAAACATACGAATATCGCCAATCTGGTATAAAAGCATCGCAATACGTTCGATTCCCATACCAAAAGCAAAACCATTGTATTCATCAGGATTAATACCGCAGTTTTTCAAAACATTTGGATCTACCATTCCGCAACCCATGATTTCCAACCATCCGGTTCCTTTGGTGATGCGGTAATCGGTTTCGGTTTTTAAACCCCAATAAATATCTACCTCTGCACTTGGTTCGGTAAAAGGGAAATAAGAAGGTCGCAAACGAATTTTGGACTTTCCGAACATTTCTTTCGTAAAATATAAAAGCGTTTGTTTTAAATCGGCAAACGAAACATCTTTGTCAATATATAAACCTTCCACTTGATGGAAAATACAATGAGAACGTGAGGAAACGGCTTCATTTCGGAAAACTCGTCCCGGAGAAATCGTTCTGATGGGAGGTTTATTGTTTTCCATATATCTCACTTGAACTGAAGATGTGTGCGTTCGCAACAAAACATCGGGATTGGTTTGAATAAAAAACGTATCCTGCATATCTCTTGCCGGATGGTATTCAGGTAAGTTTAAAGCGGTAAAATTATGCCAATCGTCTTCAATTTCCGGACCTTCGGAAACGTTGAATCCGATATTTGAAAAAATATCAATAATTTGATTTTTTACCAATGAAATAGGATGACGAGAACCAATTGGGAAAGGCTCACCCGGACGAGTTAAATCGCCAAAAAGTCCAACCGATTCTTCTTTGCTTTCCAGCATTTCCTGAATGGATTTTACTTTTTCTTCAGCCGTGTTTTTCAACGAATTGATAACCTGACCAAATTCTTTTTTTTGTTCGTTTGGAACATTTTTAAATTCAGCAAACAAGTCTTTCAATAAACCTTTGCTTCCTAAAAATTTAATTCTGAATTGTTCAAGAGTTTCCTTGTTATCCGTTTGAAAAGCTTGTGCTTCACTAATGTATTCTTTTATCTTGTCTATCATCGTTCGTGCTATAAAGGTGCAAATTTAGGAAAAAGTTGGAAGTTGGAAGTTGGAAGTTGGGAGTTTTTATTAAAATCAAAAAACTACTTTATAACTTCTCTTTCCAAAAAATACTGCACAATCGCTTCTTTCATCAAAACAGACTGTTCGCCCGCTTTGAGTGGTGGAAGTTCTTCTTTTACTTTGTAATGAGGCCAACCGTCGTTATCATAAAAATCAAACTCATAATAACCATACGGTTCTAATAAACGGCAAATGGCAATGTGCATCAAATTGATTTTCTCATCTTTTTTAAAGGTTTGTTTTACCTTGCCCAGCTCTTGCACGCCAATAAGGTAAATGATGGCATCGAGGTCGAGTTCATCACCATCGGCAAATTGGTTGGATAGTATGTTGACAACGTTTTCCCAACGTTCTTTTAATTGAATATCTCTTGACATGATGGAAGATGGATGTGGGATGACGGAAGAGTTATTTCATCAATCATCCACAATTTTTGGCAAAGATAAGTTTTTAGATTAAAACCATTAAAATTAAGACATTTTAGAACACAGATTTAAGAAATAAGAATAATTAAAAAAAAATAAAAACTTAAATTATTTAAACCATTAAGATATTAAGATGCATTAAGACTTAATGTAACTTAATACCTTAATGGTTCACAAAAAAACTTATTTTTGTTTAAAAGAAAAAAATGGACATTATAATTGGCATTATATTAATTATTGGATTGTATTACGGCATCAAAAACGGTTTGTTTGTAGAAATTGCCTCCTTCATTTCGTTTATTTTGGGTGTTTTTCTGGCGATTAAATTTTCCTATGTGATGAAAGGTTTTTTAGAAGGTTTTGTCAGTTGGAATCCACACACGATTCAAATTACATCTTTCATCTTAACCTTAATTTTGGTTGTTATTGGCGTTCATTTGCTAGCAAAGATTTTTACCAAAATTGCAGATTTTGCCTTTTTAGGTTGGGCAAACAAATTAACCGGTGGAATTTTCAGTGTTTTAAAAACCGCTTTGTTGATTGGAATTATGCTGAATTTAGTTCAAAAAATAAATGTCGACAATCAACTCATTTCAAAAGAAAAGCAAGAAAAATCAATTTTTTACCGACCAATTTTAGACACCACCGCTTTTATAATGCCAATGGTTACAGAATGGATTGACGATGTAAAAAAAGTGTATGAAGAAACTACTTCAACTCCTTAATAGCTTCACTTAAAATCCATCCTTCGGTTTCATCTGTAAGTTGAATTTTTTTCCAATTCTCAACTGTTTCTAAAACAAAAACTTTCGTTCCTTCATGAAGAATGAAAGCATCTGTAGCATTTTCTCGAGGTTCGTTTTTTACCGAAATTACATCCGCAAAAACAATTGCCGGTTTTATACTGATGTAAAGATTTCTTTCAAAAATAGCCGCACCAACAGCCATCAAAATCAAAATCGGAACAATAAACATTCCCACAAAAAAGATGCGTTTTGCCAAGGTTGTTTGTGAGAAATAGTATCCTATGAAAAACAATAGAAACAAAACAGCTAATCCCACTGAAATATAGGCCCAAGAATTATAATGAAAAAGTCCTGTGAAATTGCCCAGAATTTTTTCAAATCCTACTTTTTGAACTTCTTTTATGTCGTCTATCGTACTGTTTTTAGCGAATTTTAAGTTGTTCTGAATGTCTTTGTCATTCGGACTAATCAATAATGCCTTTTCATAATAATAAATCGCAGGAGCAATTTGGTTTAGTTTATAATAACTGTTGGCCAAATTAAAATATAAATCACACGATTCTTTTTTGCCTTTTATAATACTTTCGTAAGCAATTATCGCTTCTTGATAATTGCCTTTTCGATAGTGTTCGTTTCCTTTATCAAAAACACTCTGAGCCCAAAATGTTTGGGTTAGCAGGAGTAAAATATAGATGATATTTTTCATGGTTTTGATGTTAAGAAATTTGTTTTTCCAATTCAGAAATAACTTCTGCTGCTTTGTCAAAATCGTTTTGCATAGCCACATCAGAAAAAGGAGCATAACGAGCCAACTCACAATTTTCGGTAATTTGAATGAATTTTTCGATCGTTTCCGGTTGGACTTTTTTATCTGACAATAATTCTTTTATCAAATCCTTGCTCATATCCGAAGTTTCAATTTTCAATTTAGCTTTCAAAAAGTTATGTAACGATTTTTCTAACGCAACATAAAATGGTTCTTTGTTACCCAATTGTTTTTTAGCTTCCGATAGATATTTCTTAGCCAATTTATTGTTCATTTTCAACTTATTACCAATCACATCACCGTCAATTGCTTCTTTTTTCTTTTTGAACAAAATAATAAATGGAATCAGTAAAAACGGAATTCCCATCAAAACATAATAAGTTGTAGAGCCAAAGAAATCTTTTTTATTGATTTGAGATAATTTGGTTTTTAAATGAATGAATTTGAATTGATCTTGAGCTGAAACTGTTTTTTTATCGACCGAAGCATTGTCTTGATTTGTATTTCCAGCATTGGGCGAAGATGGTCCATCCATTACATTAATCATAATCTCATTAGATGTGATGGTTTTGTAACTTCCTGATCCTAAATCGAAATACGAAAATTGCATCGGTTTGATGGTATAATTTCCCTTAAATTGTGGAATAATTGTGTATTTATCGGATATTTTACCGTTCATCCCACTCAATGGCGTATTTACATTTTCGGAATGAACCGGATCATACATTTCTAAAGCAGTAGGAACAACCGGTTTTGGTAGGCTAAATAATTTTAAATTTCCAACACCGGAAACACTCACTTCTAAATCCATACTTTCCCCATTTTTTAAGGTGGTTTTGGATGGCGTAACTTTAAAATTAAACTTACCAACAGCACCCGAAAAATCAATAGGTTTTCCATTTTCCGGAAGTGGTTTTACATTAATGATTTTGCTTCCTGCAGAAACCCGTTTGTGATCTTTAGTCAACATTACTTGACCAAAAATATTGCGTCGATTAGTTGGCAATTCTACATCAATATCTAACGAAAGCGGTTCAATTTCCAACTTTCCTGATTTTTGGGGATATAAAACAGTTTTGCGAAGTACTACATAGCGAAATCGTTCCCCTTTGTATGTCCCTTCTTCAGCCACTAATTGTTTGATGTCGATATTTTGACTCCAAAAATCATTGTACTTTGGTTTATCTAATTCCCGCCAATTCGTTATTCCGATATTGTGGCTGAAATACAATTTATAGACAACCGTAATCGGTTCGTTCAAATACGGATTCGCTTTACTTACATCGGCCACTAAATGCAAAGCATCATTTATGGAAACAGAATTATCATTAGGGTCACGAGGTTGTTCAACTGCATCCGTTACTTTTACAGCAATTGGTGTGGTTTTATAGATTTGACCGTTGTATTCGATCGAAGCTTGTTTAATACTTAAGTTTCCTTTCTGCAAAGGCAATAAAAAATAGGAGTAGGTTTTGTTAAAGGAACTTTTACCATTTACCCATGATTGACTCACTTGTTGACTCGGCCCGGCCAACAATCGAAAACCTTCAAATGACGGGGGAACAAAATTATCGCCATCCACATTCATTGTGAAATCAATTCGCAATCGTTCGTTTAATCCCAAAGACGTTTTACTTGCTTTGGCATCAAATTGAACTTGTGCAAAAAAGGTTTGACACGTTAATAATAGTATGAATACTAGTTTTTTCATTTTCAATTACCAATCTTTTTCCGTTTGAACAGGTTTAGCTTTCACTTTTTGAAGATTCACTTTTTCCTGCACTTTCTTTTCTTCATTATTTACAGCGTCTAAAAGATTTTGAACACTTTCTTTAGAAATTCCTGAAGGTTGTGGCTTGGGTTGACCACCTTGATTTTGATCTTTCTTTTGATCGCCTTCGTTCTTATCTTCTTTGTTATCTCCTTTTCCTTTATCTTTATCTTTATCTCCTTCTTTTTTATCGTCTTTTTTGTCTTTATCGCCGTCGCCTTTGTCTTGCTTTTGGTCGTCTTTCTTATCGTCCTTTTTATCGTCTTTCTTGTCTTGGTTTTGATCTTCCGGATTGTTCTTCAAATACTCTTTTGCCAAAGCATAATTGTATCGGGTTTGTTCATCTGAGGGATTATTTCGCAACGCATTTTTATAGGCTTCAACTGCTTTGCTATATTGCTTTTCTTTCATAAACACATTGCCTAAATTATGCCATGCTTTATGTTTTTCTTCTTTAGTGGTTGCTTTTTCAAGTGCTTTTCCATACGCAAACTTGGATTCACTAAACTGATTTTGTTTATAAATCGCATTTCCTAAGTTATAAGCCGGTTTTGCACCCGATAATCCTTTTGAATTAGAAATTCTATATTGTGCCTCGGCATCAGTATAATTTTTCTCCGCAAAAGCTTCATTTGCTTTGGGTAAAATTTTATCTTTTTCCTGCTTCTCTTTTTCTTGCCCCTGCAAAAGAAAGGAAAAAAGTAAACATACTAAAATAGCTAGCTTTTTCATGATTCCTTTTCGTTAAATAAGTTCAACTTACTTATCCATTTTGTTTTTCTTTCCAACAAGAAAATATCCAAAAACAAAAGTAGAAACGCAATTCCTAAAAACCATTGGAATTGCGATTGAAAATCGGCTACTTGTGTGGTTTCAAATTCGGTTTTTTCAATATTATCCAAAGCATTTTTAACATAATCCAAAACTTCTTTAGTGTTTCCGCCATACACATATCCGCCTTTGGTTCCTTTCCCAATTTCTTTTAGAATTTCGGGGTTGAGTTTTGTTACTACTACCTCATCGTTTTGATCCCGTTTAAAACTCTCTATTACTCCGTTTCTTTTTAATGGAATTGGTCCACCTTTTTCAGTTCCTACACCAATCGTTATAATCTTTGCTTTTACTTTTATAGCTTCTTCTATCGCACCTTCATACCCTTCTGAATGATCTTCACCATCGGAAACTAAAATAATTAACTTATTAGTTGTATTACCTTTATCAAAAAAATTGGCCGATAATTTGATGGCATCTTCCAACGAAGTTCCTTGAGAAGAAACCATATCGGTATTCATTCCTTGTAAATACATCTTAGCCACACCATAATCAGTTGTAATCGGTAAAACCGGAAAAGCACTTCCGGCATAAGCCACCATTCCGATTCGGTCGCTTCCCAATTGATTGATGATTTGCGAAACAATTTGTTTGGTTTTGTCCAATCGGTTGGGAGCCATGTCTTCAGCCAACATGCTTTTGGAAACGTCAATAGCAAAAACAATATCGATTCCTTCTCGTTTTACCGTTTCCATTTTGGTACCAATTTTCGGATTGGCTAAAGCGATAATTAAACTAGCCAAAGCCAACAATAAAACGGTAAACTTAAAAACCGATTTAAAAACCGATTTTTCAGGGCTTAACTTTTTAACCAATTCTACATCGCCAAATTCGCGTTGCTTTTTGCGTTTCCAATATAAATTGAAAAGAAAAAGCAAGACTATCAGTGGGATAACCGCCAAAAAGTACAAATATATTTTTTCGTCTATTTGTGAATACATCTTATATAAAACCTCTAAAAATGGTTTGTCTTAATACAATTTCTATCAATAAAAGTAAACCTGCAATCCAAATCAACGGGCGAAACTTCTCATCATAATTGTAGAATTTTTGTTCTTCAATTTCAGTGGTTTCTAATTGATTTATTTCGTCGTAAATTTCTTTTAACTTGCTATTGCTAGTTGCTCTAAAATATTTTCCGTCTGTTTTTTTAGCAATATTTTTCATCAATGCTTCATCAATTTCAACAGGCATCATACGGAATAAAAATCCACCATTGGGTGCATACGCATATGGAAATTCTGCCATTCCGTTGGTTCCTATTCCAATGGTATATACTTTTATGCCATATTCTCTGGCAATATCAGCTGCAGTTTCGGGTTCGATAAATCCGGCATTGTTGACTCCATCAGTTAACAAAATGACAACTCTACTTTTGGCTTTACTGTCTTTTAATCGATTTACGGCAGTAGCCAATCCCATCCCGATTCCGGTTCCGTCTTTTAAAACATTATCATACTTAATGCTTTTGATAGCATCAATCACAATCGATTTATCACTCGTTACGGGAGTTTTAGTATAACTTTCAGCCGCATATACCACAATTCCGAAACGGTCATTAGGTCGGTCATTCACAAAATTGGCTGCTACCTTTTTTAAAGATTCTAACCGATTAGGCTTTAAATCTTTGGCCAACATACTTCCCGAAACGTCGGTGGCAATCACAATGTCAATTCCACGAGTGGTTTTGGTTTTATTGCTTACATCCACCGTTCTTGGGCGAGCTAAAGCAACTATTATGGAACTTAAAGCCAACATTCTCATCACAAAAAGTATCGGCTTTAATTTAGGAAGAATGGAACCTTTTACTTTAAAACCTTTCAAAGAACTCACTTTTAAAGTTGCGGTTTGTTTATTTCTTTTCCAAACATACCAAGCGATTGCAACCGGTAAAAGGGTAAACAACCAAAAAAACTGCGGATGTAAAAACGTTATCTTTTCCATCATTGTTTTAATTTGGCCAGTTCGACTGAATTCAAAATTCGTTCTGTAATTTGGTTAGCCACTTCATCGCCTTCCTCGTGCATCACAACTATTTGTTGCAAACCTCCTTCTTGAGCAAAATAAATTGCTTCATAAAACGCTTTTCTGCTTTTTTTGGTAAGCTTATCTAAAATACTCATTGTTCCATACGCCCGTAAACCATTGACTCCCTCGGGAGTTGAAAACTCATTTTGTTTCACTAAAATATTTTGAGCTCCGTTTGCTTCCATCATTTTCAATGAACCTTCAAACGCTTGATTCAAATCAACTTTTACTTCTTTTTTAAAGTTGGTTGTCATGATTGCAATATAATAATCATCCATCATCGAACCATAACCAAACATTTGCATGTTAGCTAATTCCCCTAATTCTTTCCCCATCATTTTTGATACATCCATTCGTTTAAGCACTTTAGGAGTTTCAATAATAATGGCAGGGTTTCCATATTCACTCGAAACCCATTCGCCTTCCAATAATTCTTTGGTTGGATGTCCAATGATGTTGTCTTTTAAAAAATCAAATCCTTTAACTGCAACCAAAATTCCCAATGAAAGTAGTAAAACACCAACAGTAGAAAGAATAATGATATTGCGTTTTCTTGCTTTTTTACGTTTTAAAATTTTAGCTTTTATTTCTTCGTTATCGATTAAATCTTCCTCTTCTTCTACTACTTCCGGAATGGATTGGTGAATTTTATAAATGGTTTTTTCTATTTTGATTTTATCATCAGCAATCTCAAATTCCAAGGGTTTTGATTTGGCAAATTTTACTAAATCGGCTTGTTTGAGAACCTTTTCTAGATTTTTAATGGATTCCTCAGACAAAGAAAGTTTCTTTTTAACCACGGCTATTTTAAAAGCCGCTATTAACTCATCTGTAGTACTTTCCATTGCCGGAATTTCGATGGCTTCTTCAATATAGGTTCGAGCAATATCTGTTAACTCAGAATAATATTCTTTCACTTCGCCACGTTCTACCAAGCTCTTTTTTTCCAATGACTTTAAATGAGCCGTAGCTTTTTCGATGGGAGAAGCATACACGATTTCTTCTTCAACCGGTTTTTTATTTCTTTTAATGAAATGGTAAATAAGATAACCCAATCCGCCAACTCCAATAACAATCAATAGAATAATCCACCAATACGAATAATCATTTGGAACTGTTGAAATATCTTTGATATCATACATGTGTTGCTTTAAAGTATCCACCACAACCGGAAGAATTTCTACTAAAACAGTATCGGTTACAAACGGCTTTGAATTGATTATAACTTTTAACGATGGAATGGTGTATTTTCCACTGTCAAATTGCGTCAAACCATATTTTTTTATGAGTTGATATTTATCGTTTTCTTTGATGGTATCGGTGGGATAACTTTCGAGCACTTCCAATCGTCCGAATAATTTTCCTTCCGGAAAGGCTACTTTAGATAACGTATCTACCGTAGTCCGCAAGGTTAAATTAATTTGAGCTCCTATTTTTACTTTGGTACTGTCAACCGATGTAGTTACTCTTTTTTGTTGAGCAAAAACAACGGTGGAAAGCAGTAGAAATAGTATGTATATTTTTTGTTTCATTTTGGCTTAACAACTAGTTTATCTGGATTTGAAATAAGTCAACAATTTGGTTACGTAACTTTCATCTACACGTGTATGAACCGTTCCAGAGCCACATCGGGAAAAGGTTTCTTTGAAATAATTCACTCTGTCACGATAATATTTTTCATATTCTATACGAATAGATTTTGAATTGGTGTTCACCAAAAGTGTTTCTCCGGTTTCGGCATCCAACATGTTTACCATTCCAATATTTGGAATTTTTTCTTCTCGAATATCATAGACTCTAATGCCGGTGATGTCGTGCTTTTTACCGGCGATTTTTAACGTGTGTTCATACGTATCATCTGCAATAAAATCGGAGATTAAGAAAACAATTGCTTTCTTTTTCATCACACTCGATAAAAATTTCAAGGCCTGCGAAAGATTGGTTTTATGACTTTTCGGTTTAAATTCAATCAACTCACGAATGATGCGAAGTACATGAGATTTTCCTTTTTTGGGTGGCACATACAATTCAATTTCATCTGAAAACAAAATCAGTCCGATTTTATCGTTGTTTTGAGTAGCCGAAAAAGCCATTGTTGCTGCAATTTCAGTGACAATTTCACTTTTCAATTGGTTTTTTGTGCCAAAACTTTCCGAACCCGAAATATCCACCATTAACATCATGGTAAGTTCACGTTCTTCTTCAAAAACTTTGATATACGGTTCGTTATAGCGAGCAGTCACATTCCAATCAATCGCACGAACATCATCACCAAACTGGTATTGACGCACTTCTGAGAACGTCATACCTCGGCCTTTAAAAGAAGTGTGGTATTCTCCCGAAAAGATATGATCACTCAATCGTCGGGTTTTGATTTCTATTTTTCGTACTTTTTTGAGTAGCTCTTTTGTTTCCATCTTCATCAGTTTTCAGTCGCAGTTTTCAGTCGCAGAAAGTTGACAGTTATAAAGCTGTAAACTGAGACTGTAAACTGTCAACTAAAATTTAAGGTACCTCTATCTCGTTTACAATTTTATTAATGATTTCAACCGAAGTGATGTTTTCCGCTTCGGCTTCGTAGGTAATTCCAATACGATGACGTAACACGTCGTGTACAACAGCACGAACATCTTCAGGAATCACGTAACCTCTTCGTTTTATGAATGCGTAACATTTGGCAGCTGTGGCTAAATTAATACTTCCACGAGGAGAAGAACCGTAACTGATGAGTGGTTTTAAGCTATCTAATTTATATTTTTCAGGGAAACGCGTAGCGAAAATAATGTCTAATATATACTTTTCAATTTTTTCATCCATATACACCTCACGAACAGCTTGTTGAGCACGAAGAATTTGATCAATCGAAATCACAGCATTTACCTTCTCGTAACTTCCTTTAAGATTTTGACGAATTACTAAACGCTCATCTTCCATTTTAGGATAATCAATTACAGTTTTGAGCATGAAACGGTCCATTTGAGCTTCCGGTAACGGATACGTTCCTTCTTGTTCGATTGGGTTTTGAGTCGCTAAAACCAAGAACGGTTTATCCAATTTAAAACTGGTTTCACCAATGGTTACTTGCTTCTCCTGCATGGCTTCCAGTAAAGCTGATTGTACTTTTGCCGGAGCACGGTTGATCTCATCAGCCAAAACGAAATTGGCGAAAATGGGACCTTTTTTGATGGAAAATTCATTTTGTTTGATGTTATAAATCATCGTACCAATTACATCGGCAGGAAGTAAATCTGGCGTAAACTGAATTCGGCTAAACGAACCTTGAACGGCTTGAGATAAAGTGTTAATCGCTAAGGTTTTAGCTAAACCCGGAACCCCTTCCAACAAGATATGTCCTTGCCCTAAAAGACCAATTAACAATCGTTCTACCATGTGTTTTTGACCTACAATGACCTTGTTCATTTCATAGGTGAGCAAATCGATAAAAGCACTTTCTCTTTCAATTTTTTCATTAATGGCTCTAATATCCAATGTGGCTGTGTTTTCTTCCATTTTATTCAATTTTTTGAACTAAAATTAAATTGTTAATTTTAACAGTGCAAATTGAAAATTTTATTCCTTCTAAGATGTTAACGTTGCGTTAAAACTTCTTTTAAATAGTAGGCTTTAAGAGTGTTTTGTGATATAGTTTTTATAATTTTAAGACCGAATACTAAAAAGTTGCGGGTTTGAAAGTTTCAGGTTTCAGGTTTCAAGTTAAAATCACCTATTAATAATTACTCATAACGTATTGCCATAAATTATAAAAAAATGAAAACAACATTATCTCCTGTTGTAGCAGGAACTATGAATTGGGGTGTTTGGGACAAAAAGTTAAATGTGTCTGAAATGTCCAATTTAATTCTAATTTGTTTAGAAAATAAAATCACCTCATTTGACCATGCTGATATTTATGGTGGATATACAACAGAAGCATCATTTGGTGAAGCTTTTAAACAAAGTAACATCAATCGTTCAGCCATTCAATTGGTCACAAAATGTGGTATTCAACATCTTTCCGATAATCGAAATAATCGTATAAAGCATTATGATTATTCAAAGGAATACATTATTTGGTCTGCAGAAAATTCGCTAAAAAATCTTCAAACTGATTATTTGGATGTTTTTTTACTTCATCGTCCAAGTCCTTTGATGCAAGCTGACGAAATTGCAGAGGCGATTGAAAAGTTGAAAAAAGAAGGTAAAATTATTGACTTTGGTTTGTCAAACTTTACACCTTTTCAAACGGATTTAATTCAACAAAAAACGAACGTATCGTATAATCAAATACAATTTTCTGCAACTCATTTTCAGCCCATGTTAGATGGAAGCTTAGACCATATGCAAGTTCACAACATCCGTCCAATGGCATGGAATCCGCTAGGAAATGTTTTTAGAGAAGACTCTGAACAAACCAGGAGATTAAAAAAAGTATTGGTTAGACTGACTGAAAAATATGATGTAGGAGCCGATATTTTATTACTTTCTTGGATTAAACACCATCCTTCAAACATTATTCCGGTTGCGGGAACTGTTAATGTTTCACGAATTCAACAATTGCAAAAAACCGAAAATATAAAATGGGATATTGAAGATTGGTTTGAAATTTGGACGGAGAGTATGGGTAAAAAGGTGCCTTAAAAAAAAGATGTGAAAAAAGCGTTTTATAAAAAATTAAATGTTAATTTCACATAAATTTTTAAACTTTAACTACATGAAAAAACTTTACTCTCTTTTACTTCTAACTAGTTGCATCAGTTATGCTCAAACAGTGGTTTTTGATCAACCTGTTACCGGAACAAATGGAATTGTTACAACCGTATTGTCCAATGGCAATGCTGTTTATTCTGCTGACGATTTTTCAGTTGCCGAAGCAACAAAATTAACCAAATTAACAGTTCGTGGTTTTCAAAACCAAGGAAATTTTTTAACCCTATACCAAGGTTTGAGAATGGTAATTTACACCAATAGTGCAACAAATACTCCATCTGGTATTCCCGGTGGAACTGCCGGAACAATTATTGCAGAACTTGACATTACGGGATTAAACCCTAGTATTAACGCCTTTCAAGACGAAGAAGGTGGAGAAGTTACGATAGAAATAGATTTTTTGACTGCCTTTACTTCTGATATTATTGTTCAGCCTGCAACTACTTATTGGTTAACTGTTGCACCTAAAATGAATTTAACTGCCTATACCGGTGCAACTCGTTTTAACTGGTACACAGGCACAGGCGTCTCTGGCACAAATTATCCTGGTCAATTAGTAGATCCTGCCAATGCTTTTGGTGCTAACGCAACAAATTGGACAAATATTGCTACTTTAACAAACAATGCAGCTTTTAATAACCTTTCCTTTACATTTGAAGGAGATACTAATTTGAGTGTAGCCTCTCAAGAGTTAAACTCAATTGATGCTTATCCAAATCCAGCCTCTGATATTGTAACAATCACACCAAGTAACACAACTTTTGAAAGTCTTTCTTTTCAAGTTTATGATTTGAATGGTAGAAAGGTAATTGAAACAAAAGATTCAACCATAAATGTTCAAAATTTAAATTCTGGTGTTTACATGGTTCATGTTTTTTCTGATAAAACTAAAATTGGTATCCAAAAAATAGTGAAGAAATAATTTCACAAAATTTCTAAAAACGCTCAATAAAACTTCATTATTGAGCGTTTTTTTTTAAATGCTCTTGCAATGATTAATAAACGCCTTCTTATCAAGAACCTGTTAGCTCATCATGATGAGAATAGTTTCTATGATAAAAAGCGACAACTTAATTTACATTCAAAAGAAGGAAAAGCAAAGTTTTTGAAGCACATTTGTGCCTTATCTAATTCTAATCCAACTAATAATGCATATATCGTGGTGGGTGTGGAAGATCAAGAAAATGAAATTGTAGGCGATGATTTCTTTGACGATAGTCGCATTCAAAACTTGGTAAATGCCTTTTTGGAAAATCCTCCTAAAATTCAATATGAAAATGTGCCGTTCCCTAACTTACCTAAAGACAAGGTAGTTGGATTGGTAACCATCAAACCAAAAAGCAAAATTTCTGCTTTTAAAAAGGGAATTTATACTATTCCTGCTCACACTGTTTTTGTGCGAAGAGGCAGTAATTCCATGCCAACAGACGAAAAAATTCCATTTTCAAAAATAAATGCAGAAACCGTTATTGGGATTGAAAACAATTCTCGTAATAGCATTTCTTACACTTTAGAAAATGTTTTGGATTTTATGTACAATCGTCATAAAGACATGTCTACCAAATACCATGTTTTTAAAGAGCTTTTTGTAGTTTGTTGGGCAGGAAATAAGAAAAAAGTTAGGGATAAAACTTTTTTTTCAAGAGTAGATATTGAATTGATTAACGAACAAATTAAACTTTTTTATTCAGCCTTTGATGAAGTTTCCATTGAATATGATGACAAAACATTTTCGATAACTGAATATGTACCATTGGGATTGAATGACAAAACAAGTTACTATCCACTGGAAAAACAAACATTGATTTTTTTTGACAACGGTTATTATAAAATTGAAAATGAATTTTTGTTTGACCCACCTCAATATAACCGAAAAATGATGTTTCATATTTATAATTCCAATTTAGCTTTGCTACAAAAATTGCAAAAAGGAACCGCCTTATCTGAAAATGAAAAACGGGATTTATTAAATTTGCCTTCAACCTTGATGATCTGTTTTTTAAACGGATTTGAAGAAGCCAAACAAAAATTAATTGATGCCAAAACACTCTTGAAATCAGTAGAAAATCAAATGGTATATATCAATTTTAAGGAGACTTTGCGGATTTTAAGAAAAGTTAAATATGATAAAAACAATAACTAAAACATTTGTAATTGGTGACATTCACGGTGGTCTTCGGGCTTTACACCAAGTGCTCGAAAGAAGCCAAGCCACCAAAAAAGATACATTAATTTTCTTGGGCGATTATGTAGATGGCTGGAGCGAATCGCCGCAGGTGGTAGATTTTTTAATTGATTTAGAGAAGCAACAAAATTGTGTTTTCATCCGTGGTAACCACGATGAATTGTTACTCAATTATTTAAAAACAAACGATTACAACCAAGAATGGTTCAAACATGGAGGTCAATCAACCATTGATGCTTATCAAAACGTATCTGAAAAAACTCGTTTTGAACACATTGATTTCTTAGAAAATCATTTACGTGATTATTATTTAGATGATCAAAATCGATTGTTTATTCATGCGGGCTTTACCAATGTTAACGGTATTGCCTTTGAATATTATCCTCGACTCTTTTATTGGGATAGAACCTTGTGGGAAACCGCTCTTTCTCTAAATCCGGAATTAACTAAAAATAGTCCGTACTATCCAAAAAGGTTTACTTTTTACAACGAAATTTATATTGGACATACACCCACCACTCGCATCAATGAAACGATTCCCATCAACAAAGCCTGTGTATGGAATATCGATACCGGAGCCGCTTTTTATGGCCCGCTTACCATTTTAGATGTGGATTCTAAAGAATACTGGCAAAGTGAACCGTTACCTCAATTGTATCCTAACGAAAAAGGAAGAAATTAGGACACTTGAATTTTTAGAACACGGATTTTAGAAATTTTAAAAATTTAAAAAAATCTATTGATAATATTATACCTGACAGGTTTGAAAAAAAACCTGTCAGGTGTAAAGCCTAAAAAATCAAATTATCCAAATTACTCCAATTATTATAATCCGTGTTCATTAATCATTTGAAAGTTCAATTTAACTTCACCATTATTTACTAAAAATCATACCTTTGTAAAAAATTTATAACCATGAAAAAATTATTTGTTTTAGGACTATTGTTCGGTTCTCTTTTTGCAAATGCTCAAGCGTATAAAGGAAAAGGAGATCAAAAATTTCAAGTAGGTGCTAACATTCAAGACCACGCAACCGGAATCACTTTGTTTTATGACCGTGGGATTGGTGAAAACATGTCAATTGGTGTTCAGACTGTTTACTTGTTAAGTGTGGATGGTGACGCTTCAAAATTTGAAGATGAATTTGATATCAAAGCCCGTTTTAGTGCCAACATTGGAAATGTTTTAAAATTACCTGCAGAAATGGATATTTATCCGGGTTTGAATTTAGGATTGCGTAATTTCGGTGCTCATGCCGGCGTTCGTTATTTCTTTTCTGAAGGATTTGGATTGTTTTCAGAAGTTGGATTTCCAATTGCTTCTTACAACAATGACCCAATTGGCTATGAAAAACTAAACAATCAATTCCAATTTAGTATCGGAGCTTCTTTTAATTTATAATGACCTTTACCGAAAAAAAAGTAAGAGATCGTTGCGGTTCTAAATGTGAAATCAGTGGTTTGGAGGAAAATTTAGTGCTATACAACGTTCCTCCTAAAACCGAAGAAAGTTCTGAAAACTGTCTTTTAATTACCCAGAACTTAAAAAATCAAATCGAGAATCCGGATACAACAAATTTGGAGGATTGGCGAGGCTTAAATGAAAGTATGTGGAGTGAACATTTACCGGTGCAAATTGTATCGTGGAGAATGCTAGCCCGACTAAAAAACCACGATTTGCTCGATATGATGTATCTGGAAGAAGAAACCTTAGAATGGGCCAAATCAACCGGAGAAGGTGATGATGAAGAAGGAAAAATCATCCACAAAGATTCTAACGGAAATATATTGAAAGATGGTGATTCTGTAGTTTTGATTAAAGATTTAGATGTTAAAGGAGCAAACTTCACAGCTAAACGCGGTGCTGCAGTGCACAATATAAAATTGGTTTGGGATGATGCCTAACAAATTGAAGGACGTGTTGAAAACCAGCATATTGTGATTTTAACGCAGTATGTAAAGAAGACGAAATAATTGAAATTTTCTTCACGCATTGTTTGTCATTCCGACGAAGGAGGAATCTCATTAAGTTAGAAAAGAGATTCCTCCTTCGTCGGAATGACAAGATTACGAAGTAAAAACCCTGCTAAAATTTAATCTTAGCAGGGTTTTTCTTGTATTAGACAAAACAAACATGCCTTAGTTGGGTTGCAGTGATACCACAAAATTTTGAGGAATAACATGGCAAACATCTGCTGTTAGAATAACAAGCTCAGAAGTATAGGTTTGATAACCTTCTTTGGAAACTGTAAATGATAAGTGCCTACACGCTCAAAGGCTCCCATAAAAACCGGTATATCACTTTGAGGAAAAGCTTCTAGCGTTTCGGTATAAGAACCATCTTGTGCAACAACAGTAACTCCGGATGAAAGAAATTCATTGGTAACTGCATCTTTAACAGTAATATTCAAACCGGCTTTTGCTTCTTGAGTGCAAATGACCTCGTCATCTTCTTCGCAAGTGGTTGCTAGTAAAAACGGCATACAAACCAATAATAAAAAAATCTTTTTCATGAGTTTACTTTTTGATTATTGTATAGATGCGAAAATATTGAAAAAGTTGCGTAAAAAAGTTTATTGAATTTTACTCTTCAATTTTTAATTTAAAAAATCACTCCTAAACTTAGTCCAAAGCCATTCGCTTTTATTATATTGTCAGACGTTCCAATCCATTCATCCGTAAAACTTACTGTTTTGTGCGAATAGTAAATATCTGAAACCAAAAAAAGATTGTTGGCTACTTTAAATTTATAACCTGCTCCAATGTTAAAAACCATACCTTTTCTAAACTTTGAATTCTCTCCTCCAATTCGAACGCTTGGTCCAATATTTAAAAAAGTATAAAAAGAATCGGTATCATCAGAAAAATAAAACCTTGTATCTAAAACAATTGGCAATGTGTTGAAATTTGGATTATGATAGCCATCAAGACCAACCCCAATTCCTAAAGAAAATAATGGTGACAAAAAATAACCATTAATAGTTTGAAGACTCCAAGCATGGGCTTTATCTGTATCTAAATCAGAAAAAATATTTCCTTCGCCTTCTATAAAGCGTTCTTGTTTTAGATTGGTAACGCCAATATATCCAAATTTTGTAATATTGAAAAAACCAACATTTTTATTCTCGTCTTTTAAAATTTTATTTTCTGTTTGACCAAAGGAATAAAGAGATGTAACTAAAAAACTAAAAGCTAAAAAAATTTTCATTTTTAAAATTTATTAATTCATCTTTTAAAACATTAATTCATTGGACTTTAATTATTTTTATAATCTAAAAACTACAAATCAAACTTAATCCCTTGTGCCAATGGCAAACTTGTGGTATAATTAATTGTATTCGTTTGTCTTCGCATATATATTTTCCATGCATCTGAACCGGATTCGCGGCCACCTCCAGTTTCTTTTTCGCCACCAAAAGCTCCTCCGATTTCAGCACCGGAAGTTCCGATGTTTACGTTGGCAATTCCGCAATCTGAACCGGCATGTGATAAGAAAGCTTCTGCTTCACGTAAATTGTTGGTCATGATGGCCGAAGATAATCCTTGAGCAACACCATTTTGAATTTCGATAGCATTGTGCACGTCGCCGGAATATTTAAGTAAATATAAAACCGGAGCAAAGGTTTCGTGTTGTACGATTTCGAATTGATTTTCAGCTTCTGCGATGGCTGGTTTTACATAACAACCACTTTCATAACCTTCTCCGGATAAAACGCCACCCTCTACGATGATTTTTCCTCCTTCAGCCACTACTTTTTCTAAAGCTTTTTTGTACATTTCTACTGCTTGAACGTCAATTAGCGGACCCACATGGTTGTTTTGATCCAATGGATTTCCGATGCGTAATTGCTTGTAAGCTCCAGCCAAAGCCTCTTTTACTTTATCATAAATACTTTCGTGAATGATTAATCGTCGGGTAGAAGTACAACGTTGTCCGGCTGTTCCAACTGCTCCAAAAACGGCACCGATTACGGTCATTTTTATATCCGCATCGGGCGTAACGATGATGGCGTTGTTACCACCTAATTCAAGCAACGAATTTCCTAATCGTGCGGCACAAGCTTGAGCCACAATTTTACCCATTCTAGTGGAACCAGTTGCAGAAACTAAAGGAACGCGTTTATCATGCGTCATTAATTCCCCTACTTTGTAATCGCCGTTGATTAAACAAGAGATTCCTTCTGGTAAATTATTTTCTTTTAATACTTCGGCGATAATGTTTTGACACGCCACACCACAAAGCGGTGTTTTTTCAGATGGTTTCCAAACGCAAACGTCGCCACAAATCCAGGCCAAAGTAGTATTCCATGACCAAACGGCTACCGGAAAGTTAAAGGCAGAAATGATTCCCACCACACCAAGCGGATGATATTGCTCGTACATTCTGTGTCCGGGACGCTCAGAATGCATCGTTAAACCGTGTAATTGACGGGATAAACCTACTGCAAAATCACAAATATCAATCATTTCCTGCACTTCGCCGTAACCTTCTTGAAGTGATTTTCCCATTTCATAGGAAACTAATTTCCCGAGTGGTTCTTTGTATTTTCTTAGTTTTTCACCAAACTGACGAACGATTTCACCTCGTTTTGGAGCCGGCATCAAACGAAAGGTTTTAAACGCTTCGGTAGCGGTTTGCATTACTTTTTCGTAATCGGCTGCGGTGGTGGTTTTTACTTTGGCAATCAATTGACCGTCAACGGGTGAATAACTTTCGATGATTTCGCCATTTGAAAAATGGTTGTTTCCGGTAGAAGTTCCTTCGTTGATGGGTTTTATGCCTAATATTTCTAGGGCTTCGATCATGCCGAATTGTTGTGCGATGGTTGACATTATAACTTTTTTAAAGGTTTTTGTTATATTTTTTTGCGAAGATACCGATTTTTTTTGTTTTAGAAAACCAATTTTGTTACCTAGCAGCGAATTGCAGCCCCGATGGAAGTGGAAAGCCTTGTGCAGCAAAAACTGATTTTTTCTTGTTGAACCAAAGCGACTCCCGAAACTTCGGGAGAAGCTCTTGGGGCAACTTAGAAAAAACAGTTTTGGCAAACAAGCTTGGAGCGGACAGCGGGAATTGTCTGCCGAAAATTTAGTTTCAGGTTTCAAGTTTCAGGTTTCAGGTTTGCTTCGCCAGTCGCCTTGTAGGCTCGTGTCAAGTTTCATGTTTTTACTTGGCAACGAATCGCGGATCGGTTTCCATGACGGTGCCGCAATTTTGGCAGGTTCTGAGTTCTTTGGAGTTATAGAAATGTTGAAAATGGGCTAAGAAATCTTTTTCGATGTCTTTAAGTTCAAAATAGACTTCGTATAATTTATGGTTGCAGTTGTCGCAAAACCAAAGTAATCCGTCAGGAATTTCTTGTCCGGCACGTTTTCGTTCGACCACTAATCCGATTGAATTTTCTTCTCGCACGGGTGAATGTGGCGTTTTGGCGGGCAATAAAAACATATCGCCAGGACCGAGTTGCATGGCAATTTTTTCTCCGTTTTCTTGCACATAAACGGTGATGTTTCCTTCGATTTGGTAGAATAGTTCTTCGGTTTCGTTGTAGTGATAGTCTTTTCGAGCATTTGGTCCGGCAACAATCATGACGATGTAATCACCGGAATCTACGTACATATTTTTGTTTCCAACGGGTGGTTTAAGCAGGTGACGGTTTTCATCAATCCATTTGGTTAGATTGAACGGTTTTTGAATGGCCATTTGTATCGTTTTTAGAAAGGTAAATTTACGAAATAAAAAAAGCCGAAGGGAATCGGCTTTGGAATTTATTTAGTATGAAATAGATTATTCAATCAACATCGGTGTTTTTCCGTCTGTTATGATGACTTTGCTGTTTGGTGATTTAGATAATTCTTGAAAGGCTTCAATGGAGCGTAGTTTAATGATATCTGCATTTAACCCTTCTGATAAAATTTTTTGGGAATCACGAGTTCCTTTTGCTTCAATGATTTTACGTTCAGCTTCCAATTTTTCTTGTTGAAGAACAAATTCCATTCGCATGGCCTCTTGTTCGGCTTGCAATTTTCGTTCCACTGAATTGGCTAAACCGGCAGGCAATTGGATACTCTTCATTAAAACGGATTCCACTACAATACCTTGTTGGGCTAAAACAGCTTCCATTTTTGTTTTAATTTCGGTTTCAATCATAGCTCGCATCCCGGAATGCATGTCTTTGGCAAAAAAATTAGAACTTACATCTGCAGCAGCAGAACGAAAAACATTCGAAATAATGTTCTCATAAGCTAATCCATACGTGTTGATTATGGTAGCTACTTTGTCTTTTTCTAAGCGATATAAAATGGAAACATCAGATTGTACACTTAACCCTTCTTTACTAGGCAAACTTAAATTGAGTACCAAGTCATTGGTTTGAATAGATGCCTTAACAATTTTACTGGTAAAAGGATTATAAAAAGCAGGACCGTCTGTAGTGATTTCATCTGAAAGTTTACCTAAACGTTGTTTGATACCCACTTCGCCTGGTCGCACAATTGCACAACTTTGAAACAATAATGCAAGTGCTGATAATACAATTAAATTCTTTTTCATAACATTTTTCTTCAAATTTAAGCAGGGATTTTCATATATTTTTATTTATATTATTAATGAAAAACATAACTTTATTTTATGAAATAATCCATAAGTACCTATTTATCAATTAATTACAAACAACAGGTGTTGAGTTAAAATTTAGTCAAGTTAAGACATTGTTAATTTTTATGAATCATGTTTTCTGAAAATGAAAAAAGCCTCAAATAGTTATTTACTATTTAAAGCTTATTCAAAATGAAATTATGATATTTCTATTTTACTTCTTTAATCAAATAAACATAAACAGGAAAGTGATCACTAAAACCGGGTTCACTTGGTGAATTCCGCAAGGGATACCCTTTATATTGACCGGTCTGTTGAATCATGTAGGGTTTATTATAAATTCCGGCTTTCCAATATTTAAAGGTAGAATAATCTTCGCTAATAAATTGTTGTGAGACCATAATTTGGTCAAAAATATCTCCTGAATCTCTGTAAAATAATGTTGCATGACCATCTTTTGCCATTTGTTCAAATGGATTGAAAATATCTCTTGGTTCTTCCAATTGCGATTTTTTGAGTTTCGCACCAATTTCAACTTTTACGCTTTTGTTATATGCTCCATCATTTAAATCGCCCATCGTCATAATTTTAGCATTTGGATTTATAGCAATTAGTGAATCCATAATCTTACGGTTTAAACGGCCGGCGGCTTCACGATAGGGACTGCTTCTTTTCTCACCACCTGAGCGGGAGGGCCAGTGATTAATGATAAAATGCATTTCTTCTCCATCTAAATAGCCGGTAACTAATAACTGATCTCGGGTATACACTCTTTTTCCGCTTCCGTCAATATTTTCAATAATTAAAGGTACATTAATCGAACTGGTTGGTGTAAAATGTTTCTTTTGGTATAGAAATCCAACATCAATACCTCGACCATCAGGAGAATCATAATGAACGATTCCGTAATCTTTTGCAGCTAATTTTGGGGTTTTTACTAAATCTTCTAATACTCCTCTATTTTCTATTTCACATACACCTAATATAATAGGAGAATTATTTTGTTGCTCTCCTGTTCCAATTTCGGAAATAACTCTTTCTAGATTTTTCAATTTCTGTTGATACTTATCCTCAGTCCATCCATTAGCTGGAGTATATTCTTCATCAAAAATTTTAGGGTCATCTTGTGTGTCAAATAAGTTTTCGAGATTGTAAAATGCAACAGTATGCACTTTATACTTTTTTTGTTGCCCAAAAGCAGTAAACATTGAAAGAAAAGCAATAAAAACAAGAATCAAGTGTTTAATTTTCATAAATTGTGTATTAAATTACCATGAAGTTTGATACAAACTTCGCACCAAAAGTAAATAATATTATTAAATAATGTACATTTGTGCCCTGTTAAGAAATTTTTAACTTAACTAAAAGAATTAATTATAATTTATTTATGAAAAAACTTGTTTTTAGTACTTTACTTATTTTACAGGTGTTTTTTGGATTAGCTCAAAATGATGGTTCCATAAAAGGAATTGTTGTTGACTCCAAAACATCAAAACCATTACAAAATGTAATTGTTACGATTCAAAACACTACGTTAATGAAACTTACCAATTCGGAAGGTGTGTTTGTTTTTGAAGAATTACCGTTAAAAAATGTTTTGCTTCAATTGAAAAGTGACAGTTATACATCTCAATTGTTGTCAATTGATTTAGTATCAACTCCAGTTGTTGATTTAGGCACAATATTGTTGGAAGAAGACCAATCACTTGAACAACAATTAAGCCTTATCACAATTACAGAAAACGATTTAGGTGATGATGGTACAGGTTCAGAAAATACCGCAGGACTTCTTCAAGCTTCACGTGACCCCTTTCAACAAGCAGCTGCTTTTAATTGGGGACAAGCACGATTCAGAGTAAGAGGGCTTGATAATGAGTATGGTGTAACTATGATTAATGGGGTTGTAATGAATAAAATAATTGATGGAAGACCGCAATGGGGTAATTGGGGTGGTTTAAATGACGCCACCAGAAATCAAGAATTTACAATGGGTTCTGCCGCTTCAGATTATACATTTGGTGGAGCATTGGGTACACAAGAAATAAATACAAGGGCTTCATTATTTAGAAAAGGATCCAGAGTGTCTTTTGCAGGTACAAACACTAATTATAGTTGGAGAATGATGGGTACTTATGCCTCCGGAATGGACAAAAACGGATGGGCTTTTGTTATTTCAGCCGGTAGAAGATGGGCTGAAGAAGGTTACTTTGAAGGTACCGATTATAGTGCAAATTCAGTTTTTGCCAGTGTTGAGAAAAAAATCAACAACAAACACAGCCTTAACCTAACAACTATCTACGCACAAAACAGTAGAGGTAGAAACTCATCAAACACAGATGAAATAACAAGTATTGCAGGTATTAAATACAATTCATTTTGGGGGTGGCAAGATGGTAAAAAAAGAAATTCCAGAGATAGAGATGTAGATGAGCCAATATTTATGTTAAGTCACTTTTGGAAACCTTCAACAAAAACAAATATTACCACAAATATTACTTATCAATTTGGTCATATTGGAAACTCAAGAATTGATTTTCAAAATGCTAGAAATCCAGACCCTACTTATTACAGAAATTTACCAAGTTATTTTACTTCTTTATATGACACAAACATTGGTAATGTTCCTTCGTCTGCTTTTCAACCCGGTGGTTTAGGTGGTGTCTTAGCTCCTGATTTAATTGGTGCGTTAAATGCTCCTTTTTTAACCAACAGACAAATTGATTGGGATGAAATGTATAGAGCAAATACTGAATTTGGTGGTTATGATGATAATGGAAACGAAATCAGAATTCCAACACAAAGTAAATATGTTTTATTTGAAGATAGAACGGAAGATAAATCTTTGACTGCAAATACTATTTTCAACACTCAAATAGCTGATAACGTAGTGATGAATGGTGGATTTAGCTTTAGAAGATTGGATTCTGCTAACTTTCAATATTTAACTGATTTATTGGGTGGAGCATTTTACAGTGATATTGATAACTTTCAAACAGGACTTGCTCAACAAACTGATTTAAATAACCCGGATAGAATTGTAGGTGAAGGCGATCGATTTGGATACAATTACAATCTTTATGCGAACAATATAGATGCATTTACTCAATTCAAATTTACTTACAGAAAAGTAGACTTTTATATCGCTCAATCTTATTCAAGAGCCAGCTACCAAAGAGAGGGTTTGTATAGAAATGGTATTTATCCAGAATCTTCTTTCGGGAAAAGTGAAAAGTTAATTTTTGATAATTTTGGTTTCAAAGGAGGTTTAACTTATAAAATTACAGGTAGACATCTACTAAATTTTAACGGTTTATACATGTCAAAATCTCCTTCATTAAGAAATGCATTCCCAAATGCACGTCTCAATAATTTTATTATTCCTTCTTTGGATAGTGAGCTTGTTTCTTCTTTTGATGCGAGTTATATAATTCGTGCACCAAAATTAAAAGCAAGAATAACCGGTTATTATTCTAAAATTCAGAATGCTACTGAAACCTCTTTCTTTTTTGCAGAAGGTGCATTTGAAGATTTAGATGACGACGGTGGTGATGCTTTTGTTGCAGAAATTGTACAAGGATTAGATAAACTTAATATTGGAGCAGAATTAGGTATAGAATATCAAATAACTTCTACCATTAAAGCTACTGCAAATGCAGCTTATGGACAATATACTTATTCAAATGACCCAAGAGTATTCTTAAACAATGATAACAATGCTGCCTTAAACAGACCTACATTGGTTAATTTAGGAAGAGCTACTTTAAAAGACTACAGACAACCGGGTATGCCCCAACAAGCATATTCCTTTGGTTTAGAGTATAGAGATCCGAAATTTTGGTGGATTGGAGCAAATGTGAATCATTTAGCAGATAGCTATATAGATGTTTCTGCATTGTTAAGAACAGAAAGCTTTTTTAGAGATCCGGCAAGTATTGGCGGATTAAGCTTTCCTGAGGCAACAGAAGAAAGAGCAAGAGAATTGTTAAGACAAGAAAAATTTGATAATTTTACTTTAGTTAACTTAGTGGGTGGAAAATCGTGGAGAGTAAGTAACAAAAATAGAAGTACGGTTGGTTTTTTTGCCTCAATCAACAATATTTTTGATGTAGTTTACAAAACAGGTGGTTTTGAACAAGCTCGAAACGGTAACTACAGAGAATTAAATCAAGATTTTTCAAGTGGTACTCCGGTATTTGCCCCACGTTATTTTTACGGTTTTGGAAGAACCTATTTTGTAAACTTCTATTATAACTTTTAATAAAAAAAATCAGCATATTATGAAAACAACTTTTTTAAAATCAATATTTATTTTGGCTATTGCTTCAGGTTTAACAACCAGTTGCGTGAATGATGACGACTACAGCACTCCAACTTTTGGATGTATTGAATCTACACTAGAAAAAACAAAAGAGGTTTCTGAAATTCCAGCTTCAACAACAATAAGTCAATATACTGCAGATGATGTAATTGAAGCATATGTGGTTTCAAGTGATAGACAAGGAAACTTTTTTAAATCTATTTCAATGCAAACATTAGATGGTTCTAAAGCATTCAGCGTACCTGTTGATGTAGAAAGTACCTTTGCTACTTATGAACCAGGTAGAAAAGTATTCATTAAAATGAAAAATTTATACACTGATATTTCAAACGGTGGAATGAGAATCGGTGGAATTTTTGTGAATTCTTCAGGCACCCCGGGTGTTGGAAGATTAACTCGCCCTCAGGTACAAGCTTCTATTATTAAATCATGTACTGTTGTTAGTGAAGAAGATTTAGTTCAAAATCTAACCATTTTAGATTTATTGAATGATAATAACATAAATAAATTAATTGAACTTGACAACGTTCAGTTTGAGGAAGCAGCATTAGGTAAAACATATTATGTGGAAGGTGCTTCAAATACTGTAGGTGGTGCAACAAATCATTTATTGGTTGATAGATTAGGTAATAGCGTAGTGTTTAGAACAAGTAGTTTTGCTAGTTTTGCTGGTAAAGCAGTTCAAACAGGAAGTGGAAAAGTTAGAGGAGTTTTAACTAAATTTGGTGATACCTATCAATTTGTAGCACGTTTTGAGAGCGATATAAAATTAGAAAATGAAACTAGATTAGTTCCTTTTGTCCCTTTCTTTACCGAAAACTTTGAAAGTTTACCTTCAACAGGAAACAATATATTTGTAAGTTTACCGGGTTGGTCAAATGTTTCACTAAATGGCACAGAGAGATGGGAAGCTCGCTCTTTCAACAATAATAAATATGCACAAATGTCAGCTTTCGGAACTGGAGAATCTAACGTAGACTCAAGGTTAATTACTGCTCCTGTGAATTTAAGTACTTTCTCTGAAAAATACTTGCGATTTGGTATGAAAGTAGGTTTTTATAACGGTGTAGCTTTGAGCGTTTGGTATTCCACTGATTATTCAGGTGCTGGCACTGCAACTGCAATTAACGCAGCAACATGGACGGAATTACCAACTAATATTGCTTCTATAACAGATAATAGTTATGCTACTAATTTTTATACAATGGTAACAAACTTATCATCCATTAATAGTGAAAATGTTTACATATCATTCAGATATCAAGGGTCTACTACAGGAAATGTTGTTACTACAACCTACCAAATTGATAACGTTGAATTTTTAGGACAATAATTATGAGAAAAATTCTTTTCGTTTTTTTAACATTTGCTGTTCTCCTTTCATGTGAGTCAGACGATGGAATAACTTACACTCAACCGGATTATTTATCAGGTAAATGGATAGTAAAAGAGATTGGTGCAATCAACCAACAAAATGTTGTGGTTTACAATGAATTTGTTAATGACCCTTTTTGCGAGGAAAAAGATAATCTCATTTTATCAAATGATTTCACTTTTCAACAAAATTCATTTGAATCTGAAAATTCTGTATGCCAAAATAGTCAAACAAATGGCACCTATGTATTGGAAAATAATACGTTAATTTTATCAAGAAGTGTTAACGGACAAACAATAACGCTTCCTTTAACAATTATTTCTCTTACATACGAAATAGTAACTGTAAGTTTCACCGATACCGAAACCGGTGAGCTTATTTTTATGAAACTGGAAAAAGAACTTTAATATTCATGTTTTTTTATTAAACAAAAAGGGGGCGATGCCTCCTTTTTTTATTTATTTAATTTATTAACCCTAATTTTAATGGGGTTGTTTTTGTTTTTAATTTATTTTTATATTTTTATACCCTAAATTTTAAAGGGCATAAATTATGAAAATTGAAAAAAGATGGATTGTTTCCTTTGTTTTGATAGCCTTTGTAGCAGTTATGGGACTCATTTGGCCTTCTGAACCCTTAAACCTTTCTAATTTTGGGACAGAAGATAATATTGTAACGGCAGATGTTGCTTGGCTTCTAACTTCTTCTTGCTTGGTTTTACTAATGACACCAGGTTTATCTTTCTTTTATGGCGGTATGGTGGGAAAGAAAAATGTCATTTCAACCATGTTGCAAAGTTTTATTTGTTTAGGTGTCGTTTCGTTACTTTGGGTTGCTATTGGATTTAGCTTAGCTTTTGGCAATTCGATTGGAATAACTATCAATGAAAATCATTATGGCATAATTGGAAATCCTTTTCAATTTGCTTTTTTTGATCAAGTAGCAGTTTTACCTCATACAAAGATGGCTTCCACCATTCCTTTTGTGTTGTTTGCCCTTTTTCAAATGAAATTTGCTGTCATCACGCCAGCAATTATTACCGGTTCGTTTGCAGAACGGGTTAGGTTTATTTCCTATTTGCTTTTTATTTGTCTTTTTACCTTGTTTATCTATACACCTCTTTGTCATATGGTTTGGCATCCAAATGGTTTATTAGGAAGTTATTTTGGTGTAAAAGATTTTGCCGGTGGAACGGTTGTACACATGAGTGCAGGATTTGCAGCTTTGGCAGGTGTTTTAGTGCTTGGGAAAAGGAAAAACAGCGAACATATTCCAACCAATATTCCATTTGTGTTATTAGGAACCGGAATGCTTTGGTTTGGTTGGTTTGGGTTTAATGCCGGTTCTGCTTTAGCCGCCAATGCAACTGCCGCAATGGCTTTTGCTACAACTACTATCGCATCTGCATCAGCCATGCTAACATGGATATTTTTTGATCGCCTTCACGGAAGAAAAGTATCAGCACTTGGGGCTTGTATTGGAGCAGTTGTTGGATTAGTAGCCATCACTCCGGCAGCTGGTTTTGTTTCTATTCCGCAAAGTATATTTTTCGGTTTCATTGCCGCAATCGTTTCTAATAAAATGCTGTATTGGAAAAAACTAAAAGCCATTGATGATACTCTAGATGTCTTCGCTTGTCACGGTGTTGGTGGAATTATGGGAATGATTTTGAACGCTATTTTTGCACAAGGTGAAAACGCAAGTCTACTTCATGGCGGATGGAATGTTTTTGGTCATCACATGATTGCCTTACTTCTTGTTGCGGCTTTCACGTTTTTTGGTTCATTACTACTTTATAAAGTAACCAATAGTATCATTCCGCTGAGGGTTTCCGAAGAATCAGAACAAGTTGGTTTGGATGTATCCCAACACGATGAACGTTTCTAATTTTTTGAAGTGGATTGATTATCTTTAATTAATTCGGTGTGAATTACCTCCCACACTTTATCGCGAATAGCTTTTTTATCATCGACCGTAAATCCGGCTGTGGGAATAAATTCATGTACTTTTGCTCGCATTATACCGAGACTTCCACTGAAAAACGTATAAGATAATCTTTTTTTATTGTCATAAAACGTCATTGGTACGATAGGAATTTGGTGTTCAATTGCTAATCGAAACGCACCGTCTTTGAATTCAGCCAACACTACCGATTCGTCTTCCGGTACAAGCCCTTCCGGAAAAATACAAATGCTTAAGCCTTGATGAAGTCTTTTTTGAGCTCTTTCGTAAACCGCTAATCTACTTTTCGGACTATCTCTATCCACTAAAATACACGTTCGTTTATAGAAAAATCCAAAAAGCGGAATTTTTGAAAGCTCTTTTTTTCCAACAAATACAAAAGGATTTTTTGCAATAATCAACATCAACATAATATCGGTCATCGAAGTATGATTAGCTACTAACATATAGCTTTCTCCTTTTTTGAATGGTTGTTCCCTTTTTACTTTTGTATAAAAACCCATGCCAAATAAAATCCCTTTTGCCCAAATCTGAGCCAATTTAAAAAAGAAAGGATACCAAGATTCTTTCAATATTGAAATGATCAGCAAAGGAAACAAAAGAATGATTAAAACTCCAATGAGCACATAAAACCAAACTCGCCAAAGGATCCAAAAAACAATTTTCAACAATTTCATAGAGCCAAATGTACTAAAACCAATTGGTATTCTTCATTGCAAATTTTGGTAAAATAGTGCGTAAAAATATAACCCTTCAATTTATTGGCTTTTTTACAAAAAACTTTACGAAATTTGTGCTTTTCTAAACCAACAGAATATGTCAAGAATACTTACTGGAATTCAAGCAACAGGAACACCGCATTTAGGTAATTTACTAGGAGCCATTTTACCGGCAATTGAAATGGCGAATCAACCTGAAAACAGCTCTTTCTTATTTATTGCCGATTTACATTCTATTACGCAAATAAAAGACGGTGCTTCATTACGTCAAAACACCTATAGTGTGGCGGCAACCTGGTTGGCATGTGGTTTAGACATCAGCAAAGTAATTTTTTACCGTCAGAGTGATGTGCCTCAAACTGCAGAATTATCATGGTATTTAAGTTGCTTTTTTCCCTATCAACGTTTAACATTGGCTCATTCTTTTAAAGATAAAGCAGACCGACTGGAAGACGTAAATGCCGGACTTTTCACCTACCCAATGTTGATGGCTGCGGATATATTATTGTATGATGCAGAGATTGTTCCAGTAGGGAAAGATCAATTACAACATTTGGAAATTACTCGAGATGTTGCCTCAAGATTCAATCATCAAATGGGAGTAACATTTGTGTTACCGGATGCCAAAATCCAAGAAGAAACCATGTATATTCCGGGAACTGATGGTCATAAAATGAGTAAATCCAGAGGAAATATCATCAATATTTTTTTAGACGATAAAGCTTTACGCAAACAAATAATGTCTATTGAAACCGATAGCAAACCTTTGGAAGAACCCAAAGACCCTGAAACTTGTAAAGTTTTTGCCATTTATAAACTTTTGGCCCAACCGGCTGAAGTTGACGCGATGACACAAAACTATTTGGCCGGAAATTATGGTTATGGTCATGCTAAACAAGCTCTTTTTGAATTAGTATTAGAACGTTTCCAAACAGAACGTGAAAAATATCATTATTACATGAACAATTTAGAAGAGGTTGATCGAGCTTTAAGTGAAGGTGCTCAAAAAGCATCTTCTGTGGCTGATGGTGTTCTTAAACGAGTTAGACAACAATTGGGTTTTTTATAAGATGAAACATTTTATTTTACTCGCCTTTTTTATTTCAACATTACTTTGTTTTGGTCAAAGTAAGGAACCTGTTTATCTTGTTTTTAACCAAAATGCGAGTGAAAACTGTTCTTTTGTCATTAAAAAAGAACCTTTAAAAAAAATCAATTTGTCTTTCATTCACAAAAGGCATCGCAAAGTAAATATTACTCGATTTATTTATTGTAAAAACACTTTTGTTTTCGAATTCAAAAAAAATCAATTTGAAACCATTAGTTCAACTGACTTTTCAAAACTGAAGATTGTTACCATCAATGATCTTTTTGTTGAAGAAGAAAAAAATGAATTTAAAAAAGACATCAATCAACTTTTTCCAAAAATATTTGTATTAGAAGCCATCGAAAACGGTCAATATGCTAAATATGAAGTAGTTTGGGAAAAATCGATTTAATGGTTATATGGCTTCAAACAATTTGCCCGGCAAAGGTCTAATAACTCCTTTTAGTTCTAAATTTAATAAAATAGAAGATATTTTATATACAGGAAAATCACATTCTATGGCAATTATATCCATTAATTCTTTTCCTTTTTGAAACAAATAATCATACACTTTTTGTTCCTCTTCCTCTAAAGAAACAAATAATTGTTTTTGAACCGATTTTGTTTTTTTGGGTTCTAATTGCCAATTCATAATGTAAATCAAATCAGCCGCAGACGTCAACAAATGAGCTCGCTGGGTTTTGATTAAATTATTACATCCGGCACTAAATTTATCGCCTACTCTTCCCGGAACGGCAAACACATCACGATTATAATCATTTGCCAAAGTTGCCGTAATTAGTGAACCTCCTTTTTCAGCACTTTCAATTACAATTGTTGCTTCAGCCATTCCTGCCACAATACGGTTCCGTTTGACAAAATTCTCTTTATCCGGATTGGAAGTATGCCAAAATTCAGTAAAAAAACCTCCGTTTTGCTCCATTTTAGCCACAAATTTTTTGTGTTGTTTGGGATAAATTTGATTTAAACCATGAGCCAAAACCCCAATGGTTTGTAAATTATGTTCTATTGCTGCCTGATGAGCTACAATATCAACTCCATAAGCAAAACCACTCACAATAATAGGATTTAGCGGAGCAATGTCTTCAATCAATTGTTTACAAAAAGTAGTTCCATAGGACGTAATTTGACGCGTGCCAACAATGCTGATTATGGGTTGATTTTTCAACTGAATTTCCCCCGATGAAAACAAAAGTGTTGGACTATCAAAACAATATTTTAGTTTTTCGGGATAAGTATCCTCTTTGAACGAATGAACGTTGATGCCTTCTTTTTGGATAAAATCCAATTCGGCTTGAGCTTCGTCAAAAATAGATTTGTTGTTGAGATTTTTTAAGAGAACGCTTCCAATTCCATCAATTGAAAGTAATTCTTTCTTTTTGGATTGAAAAACATTTTCGGCAGAACCACAGTGTTGGATGAGTTTTTTGGCAACTACGTCACCCACTCCCTCCGCCTTCAATAATGCAAGCGTATAATACAATTCAGATGTTAACATGGCGTATAAATGAAATTCAAAGAAACAAAAAAAACAGTAATTATAAAACAGCAAACCGCATTTTTTCGATTTTTTTTAAGAATTAGCTTTTCTAAAATTCTGAGGTTCTTTTTGTTATTCTTTTTTTGTGAATTGTTGATAAAATTTGTTGATAAAATTTGTTGATAAAATTTTGAAACAGCCGTGTAATCTTTTTTCTTTGTTGCTATGAGAATGGAACAATATATATCCCAATTGTTATATCGACATCAATGTGTAATTGTGCCCGGATTCGGTGGATTTCTTACTGAATTTCAGTCAGCTAAACTAGTGGCGTCAACACATACTTTTTATCCGCCAAAAAAAATGATTTCGTTTAATTTTCAATTAAAAAACAACGATGGTATTTTGGCGAATTACATTACCAAAGTTGAAAAAATTAGCTTCGAAAAAGCTACTGAACAAATTGAAAACGAAGTAAAAGAATGGAAATTAATTCTTCAAAATCAACAATCACTGCTTCTTAATCAAATAGGTAAATTAACCTTAAACGAAGAAGGCGGATTGTTATTTGAACCGATTGATACTTTAAATTATCTAACCGATGCGTTTGGTTTAACTTCAATTGTTTCTCCTCCTGTAAAAAGAGTGTTACTTTCTTTAGAACCAGAACCAAAAGAAGAAAAACCGGTTATTGTTCTTTCAAACGAAAAACAAAGACCAAATTGGGTTAAATATGCTGCGGTAGGCATTCTCGGATTAGGCTTTAGTGCTATATTTGTTAGCCAATGGTATTCCAATTATCAATCACAAAGAGCTAAAGAGTTATTAAGAATAGAAAAAAATGTACAAGAAAAAGTAGAACAAAAAATTCAACAAGCTACATTTTTTATTGATAATCCCATTTCTTCCGTTTCACTTACTGTTGCTGAGGAACAAAAAAATTATCACATAGTAGCCGGTGCATTTAGAGAACTTAAAAATGCCGAAAAAGCAGTTGTAAGTTTACAAAAATTGGGTTACAATGCTCGTCAAATTAAACCGAATAAACATGGCTTGCACCAGGTGGTTTACAATAGTTATTCTATTCTGGAAGAAGCTCAACAAGCCTTGGGTGAAATTAAAGCCAATCACAACAAAGAAGCTTGGCTTTTAGTTCAAGAATAATATAGGAAGCTCTTTTTAAAGGGCTTTTTTTTATGTTTCCTTTGTATATTTTTTTAAAAGTAGATTTCTACCTTTGCAAAAAAAAGATGCAAGTAAAATATCCTTCCGAATCCGTAACCACTTTAACTGATGTGGTATTGCCTGGTGAAACCAATCCTTTGAATAATCTATTTGGTGGTGAATTATTAGCACGAATGGACAGAGCGGCGAGTATTTCGGCCAGAAGACATTCCAGAAGAATTTGTGTGACTGCATCTGTGAATCACGTAGCCTTTAATAAAGCTATTCCTCTTGGAAGTGTAGTTACCGTTGAATCAAAAGTTTCACGAGCATTTAACACTTCGATGGAAATTTATATTGATGTTTGGATTGAAGACCGCGAATCGGGAAATAAAACGAAAGCAAATGAAGCTATTTATACGTTTGTAGCGGTAGACGAAACCGGAAATCCCGTACCAGTTCCACAAATTGAACCGCAAACCGAGTTAGAAAAACAACGCTTTGATGCCGCTTTACGACGAAAACAACTCAGTTTAGTATTAGCCGGAAAAATGAAACCCAACGATGCCACAGAATTAAAAGCATTATTCTTTTAAAAGCATAAAAAAGCCCCAAAGAATCAAACTTTTTGGGGCATATTTTTTACTTTCGTTTCTTTATTACATGTTATACAACCAACTTTGAGGATTCAAAAAAGTATCATTTTGAAGTACAGAAAATTTAATGGCCGTTTTTCCGGTTGATTCATTTGTTCTGATTCTTCCGATAGTTTGTTTGATGTTCACCTTATCGCCTTTGCTTACCGATACTGTTTCTAAATTTTGATAAACCGTAATAAAATCACCGTGTTTAATCATTACTAACTTATTTACCGGTGAAAGAATTTGAATAGACATTACTGTTCCGCCAAAAACAGCTCTTGCATTTGAACCTTGTTCTGTTGTGATTTCTACACCGTTACTATGCACAATTAAAGACGGCTGAACGGGATGCGGTTGATTTCCAAATTTTAGCGACACAAATCCTTTTTCAACCGGCCAAGGTAAACTTCCTCTGTTTGCTTTAAAATTATCTGATTCAACTTTTCCTTCTGCTGTTAGCACAATTTTATTCGTTGAAGTACCGGTAGATTTTGTTTTTACTCCCTCTTTTTTGGCTGTCTTTTTATTTTCTGCAGCAATAGCTTCACGAATTAAACGTTGGATTTTTCTATCAATTTCATTGGCTTCCTGTTGTTTTTTCTTGATGTCAGCAATAATTTTCTTCTGGTCTTTTTTAATTGATTTAACCAATTTTTCTTGTTCTTGTTTTTCTTTTACCAATACAATTTTTTCTTGTTCTTGTTCTTTAATCACTTTTTCTTTTTCAACTTTTAACGCACCTAATTTTACATTATAAACTTCCAACTCTGTAGTTTTTGCTTTGATTTCATCACCTTGGTTTTTGCGATGTCCCGCATATTGTTTCATGTACTGAATCCTTTTATAGGCTTGTGTAAAATTTTGAGAAGACAACAAAAACATCGCTCTGCTTCGTTCTGAGCGACTTTTATAGGACTTGACAATCATATTGGCATAATCCTCTTTTAATATCTCTAATTCTCGGTTTAATTGATTTATTTTAACTTGGTTGGTGTAAATATCATCAGATAATAATTTCGCCTGTTTTTCACTGGTTTGAATCAATTTTTCACGCAATTCAATTTTTGCTTTTTGCTGTTGAATTACAGTAACTACAGACTTTTCTTTTTTCTTGTTTTCTTGAAGGATGCGTTCATTCAATCTGATTTCTTCCAACAATTGAGCTTTTCTTTGCTCTAATTTTTTTTGAGCTTCCGTTTGAGCCAAAACTAAAGTACTCCAGAAAAGAAAAAATAATATATAAACTGACTTTTGCATAGACTAGACTTTAATTTTCGATAAATAATTGTTCATATCCACTAGGCACACTATACGGAAAAGACAATTGCTCATTGAAAGTAATTGAATTATATTCCATTGATATGGATGTTTTTTCACTGTTTTGAATGGCTTCAATTAAAAGATTCAACGGTAAAATTGCTTCTCTGTATTCTTTGTGTGACGGATACGAAACGATAAGCTTTCTGTTTTTCTGAACTTGCTCAATTTCTTGTTTTTTAATCAAAAAATTGATGGCTTCAAAAGAATAAGACTTTACATTTTGTTGGTCTGTTAATTCCTGTAATTTATACCATTTGTCTTCAATTAAATTACTGTATTTTCCTTTTCTTAAATCATCCATTGCTTTTCCTATCAACATGTTTTGCACCTTGAAAAAATCTAAATCAGTACCTAACCAATTGCTTAATGTTGTATAATCTCCTTCAAAAAATTTACCGCCGTTTTTTTCATAATATTTCACTTCACTTGGTGTAATCAAACCCTTGGCCATTGTTATTCCAAGAAATCTTATGCTTACCAAGATCATTTCATCTTTCTTCATTTTGATTTCTGCTGAAAAAGCTAACGATTGATTTTTGTCTTTATACTTTGCGTTAGCCCTAATATAAGCCGTTGAAAAATCAGATTTTGAAGCATAATGATTTTCAATGATTTTTTGAGTAGTCAAATCATCTGATGCTTTTCCTTCTACAATTCCTTTTTTAGCTTTGCAACCCACTAAAGAAAATAAGATAATCATTATCCCAAAAACCTGCTTCATTATTTAATTGCTTTTAATAGTTTATCTGCTTTTATAAAATAACTTTCTTTTTTCTTTGCATCGCCCAGTCCATTGAAAGCTTCTCCTAATTGAATGTAAAAATTTGCTTCTAATTTTGGATTTTCAACCACATAATCAACTCCTATTTCTAAAAGATCTTTAGCTTTTTTAAACTTCTTTTGTTGATTATAAGCCATTCCGGCATAATAGTAAAATTCCGGCTGGAGAGGATATAATTCATTGTTTCGCTCCGCAAAAGTTAATAAAGAAGAATATTGATTGGTTTCGGTCCAAGCATTCATCAATAAAAAACTGTTTTCAAAATCAGTTGGATTATTTTCAGAAGCTAGCTCGAAAAATTTAGCGGCATTTTTCCAATCGGATTTTTGTTGGTAAAATTTTCCAACTTCTTTAGCAACATTTAGTTGACTATCGTTTTTGAAATACGGAATTGCCTTTTCGATTTCTATAGCAAAAACCGGATTTTTTCTGGCAAAAATTAAAAATTCATTGAATACTCTATGTTTAATTTTTCTATCTATTTTAGCACTTCCTAATATTTTTAGCATGGCGGCTGAAGCTTTATCCCCTTCATTTTTTTCTAAATGAAATTTGAATAAACTCACTTGAGCCCAATCAGAAGAGGGAATTTCTTTTTCTAATAATTTTGCAATTTCCATTGCTTTATCCTCTTGATTGCTTTCAGAATACAGATAAATTAATGCCACATAATTATCTTCACCTTTTGGATTTAATTTAATTGCTTGTACTAATTTTTCTGTTTCTTGTCCTTGGTATCGTGTAGTGCTTAAAATTTGACTTCTGAATTGTTCTCTAACTTCCGACTTTCCAATTGTAGTGGTTAATTCATCTATTAATGCTAATGCATCGTCATATTGTTGCGTAAACATATACAACGATATTAAATCTTCTTTGTATTCTTTTTTGAATTCTATAAGCTTTTTAATAATTACAATAGCGTTTTTATAGTCACGAGTAGCATAAGAAACATCATACATCCCTACCCAATACCATCTGTTTTTTGGATCCAGTTGAGTTGCTTTTTCAAAACTATCATACGCTTTTTTATACTCTTTTTGAGCCAAATAATTTTTACCCAACTCAAAATGCACAACCGGATTATTGGGTTCTAAAACCAAACATTTTTGAAGAGCATTTACAGCTTTATCATAATTTTCAATCCCTTTCTCTCGTAATGATTCGTAAAACGCCTCTTGAAATTCACTTGAATCTACTGCTATATCTTCCGGTTCTACTTGTGAAAATAAGGTTATGGATTGAAAAAAAATTCCAATAAAAAGTAGAATATGTAATGTGCGTTTTATCATTTTTACATCTCTTCCAATTTCTCTCGAAAGAGAAAAACTTAAGTACTTTCTTTATTTTATTCTAAAACCGAATAATCTCCGATGCTAATACTCGTAAAATTGCCGTCGAACGAAGCATGATTACCTATCATAGCATTATCTAAGCTTGCATTCTTTATGTGTGAATGGGTTTGAACCAAACTGTTTTTGATGGTTGAATCTATCACATGACAACCTTTTCCAAGCGAAACATTAGGCCCAACTGTTGCATTTACCAAAACCACATCATCACCAATATAACAAGGTGGAATAATAGTTGCATTTTCTAATTTTACTTTTTTTGAAATCAATTCATCACCGTCATGATGTAAAAATCCTAACATTCTAGTGTTGGTTTCAACCGTAACGTCTTTATTTCCACAATCCATCCATTCGTCTACTTTACCGGGTACAAATTTCATGCCTTTTGCCATCATTTGTTTTATTCCGTCATTAATTTGGTATTCACCACCATGAATGATGTTATTGTCAAGAACGGATTGCAACTCATTTTTAAGAACGGCAACATCTTTGAAATAGTATATGCCAATCACCGCCAAATCGGAAACAAACTCTTTTGGTTTTTCTACCAATTCAATGATTTCTTCATTTGCATTTAAATTTACAACTCCAAATGCTTCCGGTTGATCTACTTGTTTTACCCAAATCACACTGTCAGCTGATGTATCCAGATCAAAGTCGGCACGAATTAATGTATCGGCATACGCAATAACTGCTGGTCCCTTAAGAGAATCTTTGGCACACATAATTGCGTGACCGGTTCCTAAAGCTTCATTTTGGTAATAGATTGTTCCTTTTGCCCCTAATTTTTGAGCAATTGCAATTAATTCATTTTCAACTTGTTTGCCAAAACTTTCGTGGATAATAAAAGCAACCTCGTCAATAGGTTGATTTAAAACACCGGCAATATCCTCCACTAAACGATGTACGATAGGTTTTCCTGCCACAGGAATTAAAGGTTTTGGGACGGTTAAGGTATGTGGTCTTAATCGAGAGCCGCGTCCGGCCATTGGTACTATTATTTTCATATTGATATATTAGGATTTGAGTATTAAGTATTAAGACTTGACTGAATACTTTTAATTATTAATTTTTTAAACTGCTTACTGTCACTGAAAACTGATTACTATTTTACTCCAGTGCTACCAAAACCGCCATTTCCACGCGATGTTTCTGATAACTCTTCTACTTCTATCCACTCTGCTCGTTCATGTTTGGCAATGATAAGTTGAGCAATTCGTTCACCGTTTTCGATGATAAAATCTTCAGTAGACAAATTTACCAAAATAACTCCAATTTCTCCACGGTAATCGGCATCAACTGTGCCGGGAGAATTTAAAACAGTAATTCCTTTTTTGGCTGCTAATCCACTACGCGGACGAACTTGTGCCTCGTAGCCCATCGGCAATTCAATAAACAAACCGGTTTTGACGATGGTTCGTTCTAATGATTTCAATGTAATTGGCTCTGATAAATTGGCTCGCAAATCCATTCCAGCTGAAGCAATGGTTTCGTAATTAGGCAAGGGATGTTGAGATGTATTGATGATTTTTATTTGCATAATTTGCTATTTTTTAAACAAATGTAAAAGTACATTTTTCTCGTTTCGATACACAAAATAAAGGTAAAGAACTAACAATACAATTCCAACAAAATAGTTCTCTCTAAATCCATAAAAATAAACAAACGAAAATAAGACGGAAAGGCCTAAATAAAAACCAATTTTATTTTTATCATACGGAATCGGATAATGACGATTGCCAAGATAATATGAAATCATCATCATGCTGCCATACGCCGCAATCGTTGCAATAGCAGAACCCATATAACTGAATTTTTCAATCAATAAAAAGTTCAAAATCAGTGTTATGATAGCTCCAATAATCGAAATATAAGCCCCCATTTTGGTTCGATCAGTTAACTTATACCAAACAGAAAGATTCGTATAAATTCCCAAAAAGAAATTAGCCAATACAATCAAAGGTACCACCTTCATAGCCGACCAATACGTTTCATTCGGTATTAAAATTAACTTTAAAACATCAGCAAATACAATCACTGACAACGAAATAACCGAACCAAAAATTACAAAATATTTGGTAATTTCCGCATAGGTTTGTGGAGCATTTTCATTTTTTGCATAGCTAAAGAAGAAAGGTTCGATTCCTAAAGTATAAGCTGTTCTGAACAACACCATGAATAATCCAATTTTATAACAAGCCGCATAGGCACCAATTTCTGCTTTGCTGATATTCAATTTATCTAATAAAATTTTGTCAAAATGTTCATTGATGGCAAATGCCAATCCGGCAATTAGTATTGGGAAACCATAACGAAGCATTTTTTTCCACAATTGAGTATCAAAATGCCATTGAATATGAAAATAATTGGGCGACAAAACAATCAATGTAAGCAAACTAGCTACGATATTAGCAACAAAAATATACCCAATTTGAAAGTTTTCAACATATAAACTGGCCAGAAAACTATCCGGATAAGCAACAGCAATCTTGGGTAAATAAATCAAAAAGAAAAGATTCAATCCAAGATTAATGGCTACGTTTCCAATTTTTATGATAGCATAAATAATCGGTCTTTGGTAAGCTCTAAGTTTAGAAAAAGGAATAATAACCAACGCATCCAGCACTAAAATCCAAATAGTATACGTGATATATTCGGCATCAATTCCGGAAAGATTAGCTAAAGTATTTCGAAACAATAGTGCACTTATCAAAAAAACAATAGTAGTCCAAAAAACAGAAATTGTTGATGTGCCAATAACGGCTCTTTTATCATCGTGTGAATGATAAAACCGAAAAAAAGAGGTTTCCATTCCGTAAGCCAAAATCACATTAAACACCACTAACCATGAAAAAATGATGGAAACTTCACCATATTCATCAGTATTCAACATTTTTGTATAAAGCGGAACCAACAAAAAACTGAATATTCTGGGCAACACGGTGGCTAACCCATATATAGCGGTTTGTTTGAATAGTGATTTATAAAGTCCCAAGAAAAGTTGAATTTAATTTAGTTAAAAGCAAAAGTAACTATTTATTTGACTTTTCATTCACGTTGATGAACTTGAAATACTTTATTTTCCCTTTTTCTTTATATTCTACTATTGCTTCTGATGCTGTTAATTGAAATCTTTGCTGCGTTAGGTTTGGAGGTTGATTTCCAAATTCTTTTTCAGGGTTTTCATCGAGAATAATATCCGGTTTTCTAAAAACAACTTTCGCTATTCGATTGGAAGTCATTTCAATTTGACTTTCATTGTTTCTGAAATAAAGTTTATGAAGTCGAATTTCCTCGGGAACTACCTCTTTAAATTCAATAATAAAATGAGTTTGATTGCCTTTTTCTTCATAAAAATATTCCAAAACCGGAATTGGAAATTGCGATTGGAAGGCTTCTTTTGGAGCACAGCCAATTAAAATCAGTAAAAATATAATTGCCAAATTTTTCATTGCTTTTCCTCTATAAACTTAACAAAATGAAATCCTTTCGGCACAAAACCTAAATTGTAATAGAATTTATGAGCCGGAAAATTATTCGTATACGCATCTAATGCTACGACTTTACATCCTAAATCAATGGCTTTTTGATTCAAATATTCTGTCAATACTTTGCCAATTCCTTTTGAACGATGATTCGGATGAACAATAACGTTATCTAATTCAAGGTATTTTCCGCACCATAATTTTGTTCCCACCCAAAAACCGGAAAGTCCAACGGGTGTTTCGTTTTCAAAAGCAACTACTTGTTTATAGTTATTTGGCAACATTTCGTTTAACAAATTACTGTAAATTTGTTCCGAAAATTCAGGGTACAATTGCTGAATTAAGGGCAATTGTTCAAGCATTTCTGCTTTACTTATTAGTTCTTTTAGTTGTGTTTTTTTCATAAATTTCAAACAAATTAATCAAAGATATAAAATAAAAAAGTCACGCTATTCACGTGACTTTCTTAAAAGTATGTTATTTTAACAATGCTTGTTTCAATAAAAATATTTCTTATTTGTTCAATGCTTCTGCACCACCAACAATTTCCAAAATTTCATTTGTAATCGCAGCTTGACGAGCTTTGTTATACGTTAATTTTAATTGGTTTCTTAGAGCAGTTGCGTTATCCGTTGCTTTGTGCATCGCAGTCATTCGAGCTCCGTGTTCAGAGGCAAAAGAATCACGAATGGCTTTATATAATTGTGTTTTTAATGATTTAGGAATCAAGGTCAACACAATTTCTTCTTTTGTTGGTTCAAAAATATAATCTGAATTTACAACAGCAGAACCAACCACAGGAGCTAACGGTAAAAATTGCTCTGTTTGAACAATTTGTGTGGCTGCATTTTTGAACTGATTATATACAATTTCAATTTTATCGTAATCTCCTGAAATGAATTTTTGTGTTAATAATTCAGAAATGGCTGCTACATTTTCAAAAGTCAACGCATCGAATACTTCACTTTTATTAGCGATAACGTTAGAAGTTTTACTTAAAACATCGTTTCCTTTTTTACCAATTGCAAAAACATCAACTTGTTTTCCGTTATATGAATCAACTAACACTTTTACTTGTTTGATAACATTGGTGTTAAACGCACCACATAATCCTCTGTTGGATGTAATGGCCACAATCAATACTTTTTTTACTTCACGTTGAGCAGTAAAAGCACCTCCAACTTCCCCTTCCATAGAAGCACTAAGGCTTTGTAGAATTTCAGTAAGCTTTTCGGCATAAGGTCGCATTGCTGTAATGGCATCTTGTGCCTTTTTCAACTTTGCGGCAGAAACCATCTTCATCGCCGATGTAATTTGCATCGTTGACTGAACGGAACTGATTCTATTACGGATTTCCTTTAAGTTTGCCATTTTTTTATAGTGATTAGTGAATAGTAATTAGTGAATAGTCGGTTTGTGCTTTATGCCAATTACTAATCACTAATTACCAATTACTAGTTAATTATATTTCGCTGAAATTTCTTTAGCTGCATTATCTAAAACATCGGTTAATTCATCTGAGAATTTACCAGCTTTTAATGCATTCAACGTATCTTTATGTTTGTTATTCAAATATTCGATAAAATCTCTTTCGAATTCTTTTACTTTGTTTACAGGAACATTTCTTAATAAGTTTTTCGTTCCCGCATAAATAATGGCAATTTGGTCTTCCACCTTGTATGGATCATTAACCGATTGCTTTAAGATTTCAACGTTTCTTCTACCTTTTTCAATTACGTTTAAAGTAACGGCATCTAAGTCAGAACCAAATTTAGCAAACGCTTCTAATTCACGGAATTGAGCTTGATCTAATTTCAAGGTACCGGATACTTTTTTCATCGATTTAATTTGAGCATTTCCTCCAACACGCGATACTGAAATACCTACGTTAATTGCCGGACGAACCCCTGAATTAAACAAATCACCATCTAAGAAAATCTGACCATCTGTAATCGAAATTACGTTGGTTGGAATATAGGCAGAAACGTCACCAGCTTGTGTTTCGATGATTGGTAAAGCGGTTAATGAACCTCCTCCTTTTACAATTGAACGTAAAGACTCAGGTAAATCGTTCATGTTTTTTGCAATATCATCATCCGCAATCACTTTACACGCTCTTTCTAATAAACGAGAGTGAAGATAGAAAACGTCTCCAGGGTACGCCTCACGTCCCGGTGGTCTTCTTAACAAAAGAGAAACCTCACGGTAAGCAACCGCTTGTTTTGATAAATCATCATAAATAATCAAAGCAGGACGACCTGAATCACGGAAATATTCACCGATTGCAGCACCAGCCATTGGAGCATATACTTGCATTGGAGCCGGGTCAGAAGCATTAGCTGCAACAATTACAGTGTAAGCCATTGCCCCTTTGTCTTCTAATGTTTTTGCAATTCCGGCAACAGTTGACGCTTTTTGTCCAACTGCTACATAAATACAAAACACCGGTTGACCAGCGTCATAAAATTCTTTTTGATTCAAAATGGTATCGATACAAACAGTTGTTTTACCTGTTTGACGGTCACCAATAACTAACTCACGTTGTCCTCTTCCAACAGGAATCATTGCATCAATCGATTTGATACCGGTTTGTAAAGGTTCATTTACCGGTTGACGGAAAATAACTCCAGGAGCTTTTCTTTCTAATGGCATTTCATATAAATCCCCACCGATTGGTCCTTTACCATCAATAGGATTTCCTAAGGTATCTACTACACGACCCACCATTTGCTCACCTACTTTTAGGGAAGCAATACGTTGTGTTCTTTTTACAGTAGAACCTTCTTTAATACCTGTTGAAGGACCTAACAATACTACCCCAACATTGTCTTCTTCCAAGTTTAATACGATTGCCTCTAAACCGTTGTCGAATTGAACTAACTCTCCATATTGAGCGTTAGACAATCCATAAACGCGAGCAATACCGTCACCCACTTGAAGTACTGTTCCTACTTCCTCTAACGATGCACCTGATTCAAAACCAGATAATTGTTTTTTTAATATTGCTGAAATTTCAGCAGGTTTAATTTCCGCCATTGTATTATATCTTTTTTGGAATATTAATTACTAAATTCTCTCTTTAATTGTTGCAATCTGTTAGCTACAGACGCATTATATTGTTGATCACCCATTCTTAAGATAAATCCACCGATAATAGCCGGATCAACTGTATTGATTAAAGTGATTTTTTTATTTGAAAATTCTTTGATTTTTGCCAAAACCTTATTTTCTAATTCTGGCGTTATAGGAAAAGCTGTTGTTACTTTTGCTATTTCAATTCCATTTAATTGATCATGGAGTTGATTGTATTGGTTTGCTATTTCTCCTAAAATTTCAAAACGTTTATTTTCTTTCAAAAGGCGAAGTAAACTTTTTGTTTCATGTTGATTCCCGGAAAAAATCTCAGTCAACGCATTAAATTTCACTTCGGCACTCACTACCGGACTACCTAAGAATAATTTTAATTCATGGTTAGAATGAACGGTTTCACTAATGGTTTTCATGTCTAAATTCACTGCGTCTGCACTATTGGCAGCAACAGCGTTATCCATGATTGCTTTAGCATATCTAATCGCAGCTCTTGACATACGGATTAATTTAATTTAGCATCACCCAACATTTTCTCCACCAATTTGGTTTGAGCTTCAGTATTGGACAATTCACTTTTTAATACTTTTTCTGCAATTTCAATTGATAGGGAAGATACTTGATTTTTCAATTCAACCATTGCAGCATTTTTTTCGCTTTCAATCGCCGCCTTTGCTTGAGCAATCATTTTTTCTCCTTGAGCTTGAGCTTCCGATTTAGCATCGTTTATCATTTTTTCTTTGATTTCACGAGCTTCTTTTAATAAAGTATCTCTTTCTGCTCTGGCTTCTGCCAACAAACGCTCGTTTGAAGCCGTAAGGTTTTGCATATCTAATTTTGCTCTTTCGGCAGATGCTAATGCATTTTTGATACCTTCTTCTCTTTCATTAACCGCATCTAAGATAGGTTTCCATGCAAATTTTTTCAACAATAAAATTAAGCCGATGAAGATGACAAGCATCCACACAAACAAACCAAGTGAAAATTGTTCTATTAACTTCTCCATTTATATAATGTATTTAGAAAATTTAAATTTAAAACAACAGTTGCAACCAACCGTTACAACTGTTGTTTGTTTTTTTAATTAAGCAGCGAATAACGCAGCGAAACCAATACCTTCAATAAGAGCTGCTGCAATAAGCATAGCTGTTTGAATTTTTCCAGAAGCTTCTGGTTGACGAGCGATAGCGTCCATTGCTGAACCACCGATTTTACCAATACCTAAACCGGCACCGATAACGATTAATCCTGCTCCTACAATTGTTGGAATTTGCATAATGTATATATTAATTAATTAAACATTCAATTTATTAGTGATGAGCTTCTTCATGATGGTGCTCTTCATTGGCAGCTCCAAAATAAAGAGCCGATAACATAGTGAAAATATACGCTTGCAACGCAGCAACCAAAATTTCCAATAATGACAATGCAAAAGCCAAGAAGAAAGACAAACTACTTCCTAACCAATTTTTAAAAATAAACATCAAACCAATGATACTCATTAATACTACGTGACCCGCAACAATATTTGCATATAAACGTATCATCAAAGAGAAAGGCTTAATGATTGTTCCTAATAATTCGATTGGAGCTAAAACAATTTTCATTAAACTAGGCACGCCAGGCATCCAGAAAATGTGACCCCAATAATTTTTATTCGCTGTAAACGTAGTTATTAAGTACGTTAAAAGGGCTAATCCAGCAGTAATAGCAATGTTTCCTGTAACGTTTACTCCTAGCGGTGTTAATCCGAACATATTTAAAAACCACACAAAGAAAAAGATGGTTAATAAATAGCTCATGTATTTTTTATAGTTTTTGTGTCCAATATTTGGAATAGCAATATCATCTCTAATATAAAGAATAATTGGCTCAAAGAATCGACCTGCTCCTTTTGCAATTCCTCCGTTTTTAGCATACGATTTGGCTAAACCGGAAAACAAGAAGAACATTAAAACAGAAACCACCAACATCATGAAGACGTTTTTGGTTATTGATAAATCTAAAGTTGGTTTTGCATTTGAAACATGGTGTTTGTCATCATAACTAACCGTTCCTTCTGCATCTGTTTTGTAAATTTTACCATGGTAAAGTTTATAAAAATTCCCATTGCTCTCTGCTACAGTTTGACCGTGATGAAATTTTGATGAAGAAAATATTTGAACTCCATTATCAATTAAAATAACCGGCAATGGAAAACCAATATGATGATCATGACCCGCGTCATCTTTCCATGAAAACAAATGGAAGTCATAAGAATCCAACAAGTGGTGAGCGATATACTCTTTTATTTCAGTTTTTAAATCTTTTGGTTCTTCTGAATGAGCATTTTCTGTATGAAGAGCTGTAGAATCAGAAATGGTAGCATTTGAAATCAAAGGCAGTAACGCAAAGAAAAATGCAACTATTAAATAAAGTGGTTTTTTTGAAATCACCATAATGTATTTGTTCTAAACTTTTGGGTTTCTAAAATTTGGTGCAAAGGTACATTTTTTCTTTATTATTCAAATTTATTAAACTTATTTTTTTTGACTAAAAACCAATGTAATGTATAAATTACTGTTTTTTGTTTAATAATCGAATCGTAATGAGGGTTTCAATTGTCAAAAAAAGAATGAAAACACCAAAAAAGTTGATTTTTTCTATATTGTTTTCAGCTGATGCGGAGAGAATTGGCCGAACGATAAAAAAAGAAATACCCATTTTTATAGAAGTTAAAACCATAAAGGTCATGCCTACTTGATCAAAGTTCTTATTCGAAACTTTTATAACTATAATTATGATAATTGTGGATAGAACAAAATAAACTAAATACAAGACCGGAATACTAATGAGAAACTTTTGCTCTTCGTTTTTTAAATCCGGAAGTTGAAAAAGAAAATAATGAAGAATAAAAATTGGAATAACCAACAACAAAAACCTTACATATTGCCAATACGTTTTCATTTACTCCTCTTTATTAAGTTGATTAACTTGACGAATCACATTATATAAAGCTAAAAAAACACCAATCATTGTGAAAAGCTTAGTGTTGGGATGATTTTTATTTTGATAATGTTGATCTAACCATTCTCCAAAATAAGCAAAAAGAAAAATCACAACTCCCATTTGAATAGGAATATTGATGAGTTGTAACCACTTATTAAGCGGTTTTTTCTTCTGCTCCTGATTCATTTTGGGTTGGTAAGGTCTTTACGTTCGGTTTCATGACACAGGTGGCACTAAATTCTGCACCGGGTTCAACGGCTAATTTTCCGCAAATTACTTCTCCTCGAATAACAGCCTTAGATTTTAAACTCAGAATTTCTAAAACTTGAATTTTGCCGTCAAATTTACCTTCGATATCGGCATTTTTACAGACAATATCGCCTTTAATACTACCACTTGGACCAATTACTATTTTCCCTTTTGAGGTAAAATTTCCAATCAAATGACCATCTAGTCGAAAATCAGCTGATGATGAAATATCACCTTTAATGATGGTTCCTTCAACAATTCTGTTGGTTTTACCTAATAAATCGGTGTACGATTTAGAATCTTTTTTAAACATACTCATATCGTTACCCTTTTTTAGACCCGCCTTCTGATGGAGGCATGATGGCTGATCTTGGTTCTTCTCTTACTTTATCTTTGGGACTTCCTTTTTGACCGGAATTTACTGGATTCATTGGGTCATTCCCGGAAGGTGGTGTTAAAACTGATTTCGGCTGCTCTGTCGGAGCAGCTTGTTGTTTTTGATGTGGAATGATGATTTCACCTTTGCTTTGTTCTGCCACGACTCTTTTCGGTTTTGGCGTATATGCCGGCGGAGTAATTCGCAATTCAGGATTTAAGTATTCATTCAAATTTTTTCGCATTTGAACAATTTTATAATTCTCTGAAGAAATAATGATTGCTTTCTCAGAAATTTTATAGTCTTTAAATTCTTTTAAAATAGAAACCACACCCTTGGCATACTCCTCATCCTTCAATCCATGAACTACAAAAAAGTTCTGATCCATCGTATACAAATCAACCGAAGTGAATAACTGAGCCTGATTTCTCTCTTTAATAAACTTATTAACCTTTTCTATCAACAATTTTACCTTCTTGTCTTCTAAGTTATCCGCTTGATATAGAATTTTAAAACTACTTGGTTCTTCCTGATCAAAATACAAACTTTCTAAATAAGGAATTTTATCCCCTAGCAACTCCTCTGCTTCCTTACCTTCATCTGCATTTGGGTAAGTTAATGCAACATAATTTACTGCTTTTTTATATTCATGAATTCCTGATAATTTCGCAATTACATTGGCTTTTAACAACTCTAACTTTGGCATGACTTCTTCTCCGGTAAACTTGTCTGTTGCTAAATCAAGATTGGTTTTTAGGGTTCTGTATTCAGCATTTTCATATGCTTTGTAGAGATTTTTGTACGCAATCTCAGGGTCATTTGATAAATTATCATTTGATGAAGTTGATTTAGAAAGAATTTGAGCATATCTGGAATCCGGATATTGAGCTATGATTTTTTCCTTTAACGGAAGTGCTTTTTCCGGATTGATAATTTCATAAACTTTAAACAAATTATACATTGCCGGTAAAACTAATCGTTCCTCCGGCTTGCTTTTTAATAGAATTTCAAATCGGTCTGCTGAAAGTTGATATTCCTTGAATTTTTCTTTATAGATTACTCCCAATTGATAGTAAGCAAAATTTCGTTCTTTCCCGATACTGTCAATTTCTGTTTTGGAACTTGGAAGTTGGCTAATATAAAAATCCGGTGAATACAAAGGATTGTTCTTTTCTGCAACTGTTTGTTTGTCAATAGTTTCATCAACGATGTCCTCTTCATTTGCCTTTTGGGATTTACTATTTAAACGCCAATTTCCATTCGGTAGTCGATTTCCCCATTTTTTTTGAAACTCTCGTTTTCCAATATCTACTGTAGATTGATTATAGAAATAAAAATTAGATTTCCCTGATGCATTAAATGATCCCTGATTAGCAATACTGGCATTATTTTTAATTGCCAACTGATTAGTCATTGTATTGGTTTCATTTGCACCTTGAACATTTGCTGATTTTTCCTCTTTTTCACGAACTAATGCTTCATTCTTTTTTAAATTTTCTATGTAATCCTGATAAAAAGAAATCCTATCATTCTCGGACAAGCCTACAATATTTAAAATACTATCATTTCGTTGGGCTATTCCTTCATATTTGATAACATCCACCAAATTGTCTCTTTTTTTCTTAATAGCTTTGAATTCTCTAGAGCGATTATCCAATAAAACTAAAGTACTGTCATAATATACTCCGGCCATTTGGTATTTTGCTTTATAAAAATATATTTCAGCTAAATTTCGATAATCAGAGGCTAAGAGATAATTGTCTGATGATTGTGCCTTTAACGATTTATTGTAATTTACAATTGCCTGATTTGGTTTTTTAAGTTTGTCATAAAACAATCCTTTTTGATGGTATAGCACATCTAAAAAGGGTCTGTTTTCACGATCAGCTATCAATTCATCAAACTTTTCCAAAAACAGAAGTGTATCGCCTTTTTGAAAATCAAACTGTAGAGCTTGCTTGGCGTGTGCTTGAATCACATATAACCTTGGAGATTTTCTTTTCATTTCAATAACCGACTGAAAAGCAGAGAAAGCACTATCTTTTTGATTTAAAGCTTCATAAATTTGTCCTAAAATAAATGAATAACGAGCTTTTTCCTCATCTCTTTTAGTGAATTCTTTAGCTACTTTTAATCGTGAAATCGCACTATCTTTTTCATCAACATTCAAAAACGCCTGTGCCAAAATAGCGTTAGCATCTGAAAATATTTGGTCTTTAAATTTTATTTCACTTAATAATTTTCTAAGATTTTTAATTGCTAAAGCATCATATTCCAAACGAATATTGGTTTTTTCCCGCCAAATTTTAGCTTCATAAATTTTATCACTGGCCGGACTTTTATATAAAATATAGTTAAACGCTTCTAATGCCGGGATAAATCGTTGTTCGTAATAACGTGATTTTCCTAACAACAAGTGAGCTTCATCCATTTGTGGGTTTTTTTCGCTACCGCCAATCAACATTGATCGTTTTTGGATTGCTTTAGTCGCTTTTTCCTCTGCTTTTTTGAAGTTCGGATTCTTTTTATCACCTTCCATTAAATCATCTGAAATTTGCATACGCTCAATGGGTAATATTTCCCAAAAATTGTCTTGATAATTTAATTTTAAATCGGTAATGCCTGCCTCTAATGCAATATTTCCGTTATAAAGCACATTAAACTCTGTATTAACCGCTTGAAAATTACGGTTAATAAATTTATCTTTTCGGGTAGAACAAGCTGCTATAAAAAAAACACAAATTGCTGCAATGAAATATTTTAAGGTAAAATTTTTCAAAATAAAAAAACGTTTAATGGCATAACTAAAAACCGTGTGTTTTAGTATAACGCAAGGGTAAAAATACGTTTCTTTTTGAAATAGAGAAAAATATTGGCTGTTTTTTGCATAGAAACACTTTTTGCCGGTAAAATCCAGACAAAAAAACATTTCGATTTATGCAGCAAAAAAGGCTTCTAATTCTTTTAATGTTTCGGAAGAAGGAACCAAATCAAGTACAATTTCTCCTTTTTGTAACGCTACAATTCGGTTAGAAACCTCTACTGTATGTTGCAAATCATGACTGGAAACCAAAATAGTAACCGTAGGATCGTCTGCCAATTCTTTGATGATTTTTTTTAATCGAATTTGTGTAGTAGGGTCTAAATTAGCAAATGGTTCATCTAAAATAACCACTTCCGGTTCACCGATTAACGCGGCAACTATGCCCACTTTTTTGGAGTTCCCCTTGGAAAGGTCTCGCAAATATTTTTTGTTATTCAAAATTTCGCCATTAAAAAAATCTTCATATTTCACCAAAAAACTATCCACGTCGGCTTTGTTCCAACCGCGAAGCTCACCAATAAAATAGAAATATTCTTCCGGAGTTAAATATCCAATTAAAAAGCTTTCGTCTATAAATGCAGAAGTGAAAGGTTTCCACTTCTCACTCGTATTAATTTGAACTGAATTGCTAGTAATCATTCCCGTTGATGGCTGAATCAAATCCAACAACAAACTGAAAAAAGTAGTTTTTCCGGCACCATTATTTCCTACTAAACCGAAACTTTGCCCTTTTGGTATTTCTAATTCGTTTATATTTAATACGGTTGTGCCGTTGTATGTTTTGCTAAGGTTTTTTACTTGAATCATAATTTTAAGGTTATAAGTGATTGTAAAAAGTAATCATTTAGTTTTTTTGTTTATACGCCGAAATGGTTTCGTATTTCTGGGTTTTGTAAATGTGTTCAATTTTGTCAAATACAAATCCTTTGAGGGCAAAACCGGCTACTCCGGCTAATGCAACAAACAGTAATCCAATTAAGTCATTAAAGAAGGCTATTCCTAAGTAGTATAAGACTAATGGTATTAAAATCTGTGGAATAATCAACAACAACGTTTTAAAATTGAAGGCTTTTTTGTCGCCAAAGGCATTTTTGTTGCTCATTAAATCGATTGGCGACCGCGTAAAAGCACCTGCCAACAAAACAATATGAGCATTGATTCCAATATTGTAAACGGCAGCTGCCAATACTAACAAATACACTTTCCATCCGAAAACAAGATAAAAAGAAGCTAAAACGGCTGAAATTAACGTTACAATAACCATCAACCACCATTTTGAACTCAAATAATCCCGATACGGAATATTTTGGCTCATCATTAAATTGTAATAGGAACTATCCCAACTCGGCACAAATTGTCCGAAACTAAACATGAAACCACCGGTAACAAAAATGCCACCAAAAATCTTCCATACCGGATTTTCATAGGCTTCAATCGCTCCTGTAATAAATAAAAGTCCGTAAAACAAAAAGAGAAAACTCATCAAAATAACTGATTTTGCTCTTTTGTTGCGGGTAATCAATCGAATGTCATTTTTAAGAAAAGCTCCTAAGGTGCCAAATTGATCTAGCCAATTAAAATGTTGGGATTTGGCTATATCCTGTTGAATTGATAATCCGGCATCGAGATACAAATTGCTTTTAAAGAAATTGTGCACAATTTTATATACCAAAATTAAAACCGCAATAAGAATAGTTACCATCCAAGCATAATCATATAATCCTTTGAAAAACAAAACAGTATAATTTGTTGCATCAAATAAATCATAGTAATGTAACACTCCTAAAATGGAAGAAATAACCACTACGGTATAAAAAACAGCATCTTTTTTATCGATTAAAATGTTTAAAAAATTAATGATTAACACGATTGCAATCATCCCAATCAACCAGGTAATTACTCCTAAAACATCGAATCCTTCTATTAATAATACCACCGCAAGTGGAATAAAAAAGAACAAATGCATGATATTAAAAAATGACAATGCCGATTTTCCTAAGGTATAATTGACAATTGTATCTTTTTTGATGTTAATATACAATAACGGTCGAATGTTCATGACCGGTGTTTTTTGCATGAAGAAACGAAAGACCAAATCGAAAACAAAATAATAAAGCATGAATTTATTTATCAATTGAAAAGGTTCTTCATCTGTAGCTTTTTCAATGATATAATAGGAACCCGCACCTAATCCCAAAAACATCACAATAAAATACAATGCCCCAAAAGCCATTAAAATTTTAATCGCCAAATTTGTTTGAAACGAAGCGGCTCTAAAAAAAGATTTCCATTCGAGCGAGAGAAAACGTTTTATCATGAGTTGGTTTGTTTTGTAGTTCAACTTAATTAGTTAGAACATTTGACTAAACTTTTAACGATTTGTTACACGTTAGTTTGAAAATGAATATTCAGGATAGGTTTGTTTTAAATATTCTTCGGCTTTAGATGGAATGATAATAATTAAAATGTAAAAAATAATTACCGTTACAACAAAAAATATAGAAAAAAACAATTGAAAACCTAGATTTTCATCTCCATGATAATCCGCTCTAAGTAAATGAACTAAAACTTGTAACATAACCGGAAATGCTGTACCTGTTCCACATTGAAAAATTAAATCTTCCATTATCCATCTTTTTTTATTCAATAATTTTTGCTTTTTTCGATTTCGATACATTTTAACTTGCCAAAAAAGAAAATAGGTTAAGAATCCAAAAACCAGAACCATTACAAAATTCTTTTTAAATGAAATTATTGTGAGTATTTCAAATAAAATACCAATTAAACTTATTGTAAGTATAACTTTTGGTAATTTAAAAAATTCTATAAAATGCCTCCAAACAAATCCATAATATCTTTTAGTGAGTGCTTTTTGTCTTTGTTCCACCACATCCATAAACCCAAAAACACCAAATTTTTTGAACTCTTTTTGTAAGGCGTCTTCAAAGGATAATTTTGGGTTTTCTTTCCACTGTTCCTCAATGGCATTGGAAAGATGATCGACTAGTTCCGTTTGCAAATCGTAATGTTCCACAAAATGTTCGCGGGTGAAACGGTATAGGCGGTCTATTTGTTCTTGATTTACCTTTAATTCCATAATTAATAACTCAATTTAGGATTCACAATATTTTGCATATTCTTGATAAATTCTTCCAATTCTGCCAATCGGTTCATCGTTTCTTTATTCCCTTTTTCGGTAAGTTTGTAATATTTTCGTAAACGGTTATCCACTTTTTCAACTTCTACTTCAAGCAAACCTTCGGCCTCTAATTTGTGTAAAGCCGGGTACAAAGCTCCCTCGGTAATGTTTAATTCGCCTTGCGTGATGATTTTTACTTTTTGTGTAATTTCATACCCATACATGCGGCCTTTTTCTTCTAAAAGCTTCATAATGATGGTATTAACACTTCCTTTATATAATGCTGAGTTTTTCATTTTAAGTGAATTTGAAACACAAATATACATAAGTTTCTTATACATAAAAATCTTAGGTATAATTTTTTATTTTTTTTACAATTTCTAAAACTTCGGGTTTATTACCTTTGTAAAAAAAGAAAATTATGTCCACTTTCTATAAATTAGCAGTCAAAGAAATTATTCGCGAAACGCCTGATGCAATATCCGTTTTGTTTAATGTACCTTCAGAATTGAAAGATAACTATCAATTTACCGCCGGTCAATATATCAATCTCAAACTTACTTTAGACGGAAATGAAATTCGTCGTGCCTATTCCATTTGTTCTACACCGGAAAGTGGTGAGTTGAAAATTGCCATTAAAGCCATCAAAAACGGTTATTTTTCAAAGTTTGCCAATGAGCAATTAACCGCCGGGAAAGTTTTGGAAGTGGGAACCCCCGAAGGAAAATTTACGTTTGAACCCGATGCTTCACGTCAAAAAAACTATGCTGCTTTTGTAGCCGGAAGCGGAATTACACCGGTATTATCGATTTTGCAAACGGTTTTAGAAAAAGAACCCAACAGTACGTTTGTGTTGGTTTATGGAAATAAATCAAGTAATGAAACTATTTTCTACAACCAATTGCACGATTTACAGTTGAAATATGTCGGACGCTTTTTTGTACATTATGTGTTTAGTCAACAAAAAGCAGAGGAACAATTGTTTGGAAGAATTGATAAATCAGTCGTAAATTTTGTATTGAAAAACAAGCACAAAGAGAAGGAGTTTGACAAATTCTACTTATGTGGTCCGGAAGAAATGATCAATTGTGTTAGTGCTGTTTTAAAAGAAAACAATGTTAAAGAAAAAGATATTAAATTTGAATTGTTTTCGGCTTCATCATCTGAAAATGAAATTCAGAAGTCATTAGAAGGTCACACCAAAATTACCGTCTTGGTAGATGGTGATGAAACTTCATTTGAAATGTCGCAAAAACAATCGTTGTTAGAAGCCGCTTTAAAACAAGGTTTGGATGCTCCTTATTCTTGCCAAGGCGGAATTTGCAGTAGTTGTATTGCCCGAATTTCTAAAGGAACTGCAGAAATGAAAAAGAATACCATTTTAACCGATGGTGAAATTGCCGAAGGATTGATTTTAACGTGTCAGGCACATCCAACTTCGGGTGAGATTTTTGTGGATTATGATGATGTTTAGAAAAGTGACTAGTGAGTAGTAATTAGTGATTAGTGATTAGTGAAAAATAAACTAGACATATTTAAAAAAGCTCAAGACCTTTTGGATGAACCGGAAGTGCAAGAGCTTTTGGCATATTGCGACCGATTGGAAGATGAATTGGTAGATTTAAAGTTTGAAAAAACCAATAACAAAGAATTAATAATGCTCGATATGATTCGGGAAGTCATCAAAGGATGTAATGCCATGGAAAAAGAGCAACTAGAACACGAACGGTTTGGCTATGATGCTCCAAATTATGCCGAAGCCGTTTCCAATTTAAAAGTATTTATTTTGGGAATGTGTAAAGACCATAAAATTTACTTGTAGTTAGTCACTGAAGACTGAGACTGAAAACTAAACCCCCAGTAATGACTGAACACTGAACACTACTTTTTCCGGTTCAATAGTTCGCATTGCCTCTTCATAACCTTCTACTTTCTTGTTACCATAAATGGAAGTTGGCAAAAGCGGAAATTTCTCTCTATCTGCGGTGATACAATTTTCCATCGGTTGGTTGAATGGTGAAAATCCTGCAAACGGGTGCGTGGCTCCCCAAAGTGTAATGACTTTCACACCTAACATAGCTGCAATATGCGAATTTCCGGAATCCATAGAAAGCATTACGTCTAAGTTGGAAATTAAATCCAATTCTTGTTTAAATTTTATTTTTCCGGCAATTACAACTACATTTAAGTGATTGTTTTGCAATTGATTTAATTGCTGAATTTCTTTGTTTCCGCCACCAAAAAGAAAAATTTTGATGGAATTGTTTTTAGCCAATTCATCAATCACTTTTTGCATTAAATCCAATGGATAAACTTTTCCTTCATATTGAGCAAACGGAGCAATTCCGACCCAATTTTGATTTTTATTTTCGGTGATTTTCAGAATTTCATCTGATAAAACTGCTTTAGTTGGAAATTGAGTCCCGAAATTTCGGGATGTTAAATCAATTGAAAGCCCGAGTTTTTCAAAAGTTTCAACATGTCTTTCCACCATTGGTTTTAAGGGTTTAAAAACTTTATTTGTCAAACTCGTTAAGGCTTTTTTTTCTGCTCTTCCTTTATCTGTGTAAGCTACTTTTTTTCCGCTTAAAGCGAATAGACTTCGGATAACTTTTGAACGTAAAACATTATGCAAATCGGCCACTACATCAATATCCATTTTTTTTAAATCTGAAAACAATTGAAGCAAACCGAAAAATCCTTTGTGTCGTTTTGGTAAATCAACCGCAAAGAAATTGACATTTGGAATCCCATCAAAAAAAGGTTTAAAAAACGGTCGGGAAACCACGGTAAGTTTAAGTTCAGAATGTTGTTGATTTAATGCACGCAAAACCGGAACGGTCATCGCCACATCGCCCATGGCAGAGAGTCGAATAACTAGAATATGTTTTGGTTTTTGCGACAATGAATGATTTTTTAAAATTAAAAACCATTAAGGAATTAAGGTTCATTAAGTTTTGATGCTTAACTATTCTTAATCGCTTAATGGTTCAAAAAAAATTATTTTTTATTCTGATACAAAACAGGATTCAATTCCTCGTCGTTGTACATTTTCATTTGTTTGTAGACTTTCATGAATTTATCACCGCTTTCAATATCTTTCAATAATTGGTCGATGGATGAAAACATATCGCTTTTTTGTTCTAACAACACGTTTAGTTTTTCCTGACATTTGGATCTGTGTTCAGGAGTGGCTTCTGCACGATTAGCTTCTTCACTCATGTGATAAATTTTTAAAGCCAAAATAGAAAGGCGGTCGATGGCCCAAGCCGGACTTTCGGTATTGATTTTAGCATCCGATTTCACTTGAATGTCTTTGTATTTCTGAAGAAAATAGCTGTCAATATATTCCACCATATCGGTGCGAACTTGATTGGATGCATCAATTTTTCGTTTTAAATCCAATGCCGCTACCGGATCAATTTGCGGATCACGGATAATGTCTTCATAATGCCACTGCACGGTGTCAACCCAATTTTTGGCATACAATAAATGTTCAATTTTATCTTTGGGATAAGGGTTGTTAACCGGTTGATATACATTATTATGCACGTGATAATCGGCTATACTTTGTTCAAAAACAGAAAACGCGAATTGTGAAAACATAGGATTAAATTTTAAAATACAAATATACTTTTTATACCTTTATCAAACTAATTCAAAATCAAAACGTTTATGCATCTTCATTATATTTCGGAACAAAACAGTATTCTCAATCATTTTTTAGCTCAAATTAGAGATGTTTCGGTACAAAAAGACAGCATGCGATTCCGAAAAAATATTGAGCGAATTGGTGAAATTATGGCGTATGAATTGAGCAAAACGCTACCTTATGTTCCGATAGAAGTGCAAACACCTCTTGGCATTAAAAAAACTTCCGCTTTAGAAGATCATGTCGTTTTATGTTCCGTTTTGAGAGCCGGTTTAGCGTTACACACCGGTTTTATGAACATTTTCGACAATGCCGAAAACGGATTTGTATCGGCTTATCGTCATCATCCGAATAATGATGATTATTTTGATATTTTAGTAGAATATCAAGCCGCTCCATCCTTTGAAAATAAGACATTAATTTTGATTGATCCGATGTTGGCCACGGGGCAATCAATAGTGGCGGTTTTGAACAAATTGCATTTAGAGCAAAAACCGAAAGAGATTCACATTGCTGTAGTGATTGCAGCACCAGAAGGAATTGCTTATTTAGAACAAAATCTTCCTGCCAATTGTCATTTATGGGTCGCAGCTTTGGACGAAAAACTTAACGAAAAAAACTATATTGTTCCCGGTTTGGGCGATGCGGGCGATTTGGCTTATGGTGTAAAATTATAGTTGAAAAACAAACAATAGTATTCCACACGCTAAAACTGAACCGGCGATAATTTCTTTTAGCACATTATCTCTACTAATTTCCACATAAGCTGTAGCTAAAATTGATAGTGGCATGATGCTAAACAATAATAATGCATTGTTTTTTTCTGGAGAAACTACATATATTAAGAGACTAATTAAGAAGATATAAATTACCTTTTTGTATGACGCTAACATAATAATGGGTCGTTTTGAAAGCGTAAGGAGCATTGCAATAAAAAATACGAATGAAAACAATCCATACAAAATCAAAGCTGCGTTTGCTGCTGATCGTTCTAAGTAGAAAAAGGTAAAGTCAACTTCTATTTGATTCCAAATTAAATAAATCCAAGTTTTATCAAAAAGGAGTGAGAAAAAAAGGAAAACAATTCCCACCGCAAAAAAAGCAATAAATGGAAGCACCCAATTTCTGTAATCTCCTGAAACGTGAAATACTATCGAAACAAAAACGATTACGATAAAAAGTATGCTCCAAAAATGAAACAAAGCGGCTATAAAAATCCACAAGGAAGCATCAAATATTTTTTCTTTTGGCGTGACCAACGATTTCATGGAAATCAATCTTCTCATAGCCAGCAATACGAAAAAGCCAGAAATAACGATTGAACTATCTATAAAAACTTTAGGTATAAATAGTAAAAAAGCAACAAAAAAAAGTGCTGAATAGCTATTGTCTTTACTTAATCCGTTGCGTTTAGTGATGAAATTGGTAATAAATAATGAGGCAATTAACGTCAATAAAATACCTAATTTAGTCATCCAACCTATAATTTCGTTTGATGCTGTGCTGCTATTTTGTTTTTGAATTTGGTAAATAAAGAAAGACAAAACCAAAGTAACAATAACTAAAATATAATTAAATGGTCTTGATTTACTAAAAATACTTGCAATCATAAGGATATTTTATACTTTTGTGGTTGTAAATATAATACTTTATACCATGAAAGCATTTTTCGAGGGAATTCAATCATTATTTGTAGATTTTCTTTTTTTTCCATACGATTTATTTAGAGAAATGGAATTATCTAATTGGTGGGGAGCCAATACAATTAACTGGTTGTTTGTGATAATCTGTTCAGCTGCCATTGTTTATTGGATAAAACAATTGAAATTACACAAAGCCAACAACGAAGAAAACCAAGATACAACGGCTCATTCATTTTTGAAATAATAAATTAACTTTTAGAAGTTTATTTTTTAAAGGTCAAAACCGATATCTTTTCTATAATACATCTTATCAAAATGTAGTTTTTCTATATTTTGGTAAGATTTTTTTATGGCTTCTTTAAAATCATTTCCATATGAAGTTACCGCTAGAACACGACCGCCATTTGAAACGATATTTCCATTATCAAGTTTTGTTCCGGCATGAAAAACGAGGGAATCTTGCACATTTTCTATTCCTGTAATTGTTTTACCTTTTTCAAAATCTTCGGGATAGCCTCCTGAAACAACCATAATGGTAGTGGCACTTCTGGAATCGATTTCTAATGAAACTTCGTCTAATTTTTCATTGGCTACGGCCAAAAATAATTCAACTAAATCCGATTTAATTCTTGGCATGACCACTTCGGTTTCCGGATCGCCCATTCGCACATTGTATTCAATCACCATCGGTTCGCCATCCACATTAATTAAGCCAATGAAAACAAAACCTTTGTATTCGATTCCTTCTTTTTGAAGACCTTCGATGGTTGGTTTTACGATTCGGGTTTCAATTTTTTCCATCAAAACAGCATCGGCAAACGGAACTGGAGAAACGGCTCCCATTCCACCTGTATTCAAACCCGTGTCGCCTTCTCCAATTCGTTTATAATCTTTGGCTGTGGGAAGAATTTTGTAGTTTTTTCCATCGGTTAAAACGAAACAACTTAATTCGATTCCATCTAAAAATTCTTCGATGACAACTTTTGAACTGGCATTTCCAAATTTTTGATGTACAAGCATATTTTGTAATTCGGTTTTTGCCTCGTTTAGATCATTTAAAATCACTACGCCTTTTCCGGCTGCTAAACCATCCGCTTTTAAAACATACGGCGGCGATAAAGTTTCTAAAAATTGACATCCTTTTTCAACTGTTGAAACCGTAAAACTATCATAAGCAGCGGTTGGAATTTTGTGTTTTATCAGAAATTCTTTGGCATATTCTTTACTACCTTCCAATTTTGCTCCTTCTTTTGATGGGCCAATCACTGGAATTGATTTTAATTCTGTATCATTTTTAAAAAAATCAAAAATTCCAGCAACTAATGGGTCTTCGGGACCTACAACAATCATATCAATTTTTTCTTTAATTACAAATGCTTTAATCGATTCGAAATCGGTTGGTTGGATTGAAATATTTGTTGCAATTGAACCTGTTCCGGCATTTCCGGGAGCTACAAAAAGTTTGGAACATTTTGAACTTTGAAGCATTTTCCAGGCCAATGCATGTTCGCGTCCGCCAGAACCAAGGAGTAAAATTGTCATGTAGTGTTGTTTTTGTTGAACTTCTTACTTGTTCAATTTGTTGTTGGACAAAAATACTTTGTTTTATATTAAAAAAAAAGGACAACATGTTCGTTTGTAGAAGATGGTTTTATATTTTTGAATAAATTTCGAGTTCATGTTTAATTTGTTTGATATTTCTTTAAAATTGAGCGGTTTTCCGATTGAGAAAGCTAAGATTGAATTTGAAAAGATTTTAAAAATTCATGAGGAAGATTATAGTGAATATATTGAAGTAAAAAAAAGAGAAATTGTTGAATTTCATTTAAAGAATAATTTGTTTTATAAGGAATTAAACAAAGGAGCCCAATTTAATTCATGGGAAGAATTACCCATATTAACAAAAAAAGATTTGCAAAAACCACTGAAAGAAAGGCTTTCTGAAGGTTACACTGAAAAATCAGTTTTTGTTAACAAAACTTCAGGTTCTAGTGGAGATCCGTTTATTTTTGCAAAAGATAAAGAAGCCCACGCGTTAACTTGGGCATCGATAATCTATCGTTTTGGCTGGTATGGAATTAATTTTAACACTTCTTATCAAGCTCGATTTTACGGAATTCCTTTAGATTTTGTTGGATATAAAAAGGAGCGTTTTAAAGATTTTTTAGGAAAACGTTACCGATTTCCCATTTTTGATTTATCAGATAAAATCTTGGAAACCGTTTTTAAAAAGTTTCAAAAAGAAAAGTTTGATTATATTAATGGTTACACAAGTTCGATTGTGCTTTTTGGAAAATATTTACAGCAAAAAAACATTATTTTAACCACAATTTGTCCCACTTTAAAGGTTTGTATGGTTACTTCCGAAATGCTTTTTGAGGAAGATAAGCGATTATTGGAAAAGTATTTAGGCATTCCGATTGTAAATGAGTATGGAGCCTCAGAGCTTGATTTGATTGCTTTTCAAAATCCAAATGGTGATTGGCAAATGAATACGGAAACTCTTTTCGTTGAAATTTTAGATGAAAACAATAAACCTGTTTCTATGGGAAATGAGGGAAAAATTGTGATTACATCACTATATAATAAGGCTCACCCGTTTATAAGATATGAAATTGGAGATGTTGGTATTATTGATGAAAAAAGTACTTCTAAAACTACTTATCTTAAAAAACTGATTGGAAGAACTAATGATATAGCAATCTTACCAAGCGGTAAAAAATCTCCTGGTTTAACTTTTTATTACATTACAAAAAGTATTATTGAAGATGACGGTAATGTAAAAGAATTTATTATAAAACAAACAAAAATTGATCATTTTGAAATTGATTATGTTAGTTCAATTGAATTAAATAAAAATCAAATAAAGGAAATAGAAAAATCAATCTGTGAATATTTAGAGCCGGGTTTATCGTTTACTTATAATCGAAAAACAATTTTACAAAGATCCAAAAGTGGAAAATTAAAACAATTTCAATCCTTAATTTAATTTCTATATTTCAAAAAACCTCTTATTGCCCAATGTATCAAATAATAAAGAGATTGAAAAACGGATAATTTTTCCACTTCTCTATAAAATTGCCATTGGTACTTTATCAAATCTGATTTTTTTCGGGATAAAGAATTTTTTCTGATTCTGTAAATCGCTTTTGGTTCTTGAATTCCATAGGCAAAAGGAATTTCTTTTAAATATTTTAACCACAATCCCATGTCTTGTCTTTTATGGATAATCGGCATTTCTTTTTTTCCTAATGCTTCAATATCCAAAAAAGCGGTTAAACAGCTTATGGAATTTGTTTTTAAAATATCAGTGTAGGTTACATTTTGAGGAACAATAAAATCTGAATACACAAATTCCAGTTCTTCGTTTGCTCTTCTATAAGAAGAAAACACAAAAGAAATTCCGGTTTCCTGTATTGTTTTTATACTGTTTTCAATAAAATCTTCAAACCAAATATCATCAGCATCCAAAAAAGTCATGAATTTACCAGAGGCTTTTTGAATACCTGTATTTCTAGTAATTGCAGGACCTACATTTTTTTTCTGTCTAACTAAAATGATTCTGGAATCAATTTCTTGAACTTTTTCTATTACGGTTATAGTTTCATCAGATGAGGCGTCATCTACAATTATCATTTCCCAATTTGAATACGTTTGATTTTGTACGGATTGAATTGTTTCAGCAATATATTTTGCAGAATTGAAAGTGGGTGTAATTATAGAAACTAAAGCATTCATTAGTATGCTTTTTCTTCTCCTTTGAAGATGTTGATAACCGTTTGAAAAATGATTTTTATATCCATCACAAACGACCAATTTTCAATGTAAAACACATCGAATTTGATACGGTTTATCATGTCTTCATCCGTTTCAATTTCACCTCTAAATCCTTTTACTTGGGCAAGACCTGTAATACCGGGTTTTACATAATGACGAACCATATATTTTTTAATACGATTACCATATGCCTTATTTTGAGACCATAAATGTGGGCGAGGTCCAACAACCGACATATCACCCATTAACACATTGAAAAATTGAGGCATTTCATCCAAACTGGTTTTTCTCAAGAAACGGCCAATTCTGGTTACTCTTGGGTCATTTTTAGACGCTTCTTTTTCAGTTGTATGATTTATTTGCATAGAACGAAATTTGTAACAAAAAAATTCTTCTTCATCCAAACCTGGTCTCCCTTGTTTGAAAAAAACTGGCCCTTTGGATTCCATTTTAATTAATATTGCCAAAATTGGCATTAACCAAGACAACAAAAAAACAATGACCATTAACGAAAAAACAATGTCAAAAAAACGTTTAAACCCTTTGACTATAGGCACATGCAATAATGTTCTTTGCAATGAAAGTACAGGAAACATTTCGTAGTAATCTATTTTCAAATTTTTTGAAAAAATTTGTTTTGTATCAGGGATAAATTTTATGGTTTTATTATTTTCATCAGCAAATTCAACTAACTCCTTGAGTTGTTCATTGGTAATTTCATTTAAGGAGCAATAAATTTCATCAATTTTGTTTTCAAGTACAAATGATTTCACTTCATTAATTTTACCTTTTACACTTTCATTTGTTTTCTTGTCAGAAAAAAAGCCATAAAAACGATAACCATAATCATTCCTATTTTCAAAAAGCATTTTTAAATTTTTTGCTTCTTCTGTAAAACCTATAATTATTGCATTTCTGTAATTACTCCCGGTTATTATTCTATACTTTTTTAAATAATAAAACAATAAATATTTGAGTAAAACAATCAATATAAAAGCACCTACCATATAGATTGCTATTGCCCTACCACTAAAAACAGATTCCTTAGCAAAGGGAAAATAAGCTATTACAACTAAGCAATAAACGGTAAATTGTTTTAAGATTTTAGACAATATTTCAACAGGAGTAGTAAATCGGTAAACCTCATAAAAGCCTACAATAAATGCAATCAATGACCACGAAATTACTAAATATGGTTCAAGATAAAAAAAGTCTACCAACGAGTCTTCAAAAAAGAATAAGGATAAAAACACAACAACCAATAAGTCTAAAAAAACACTTATTGGTCGAATATATTTAGAATATCTTCCTCTTTGAGCTGCTACCATTTTTTAATGAATGAATCCTGAAAAATCTTTATGTTCTTCTTTCAAAAGTTCCTCGGTAGATAATGTTTTGAAATAATCATAGGTAATCTTCATACCCTCAGCTCTTGAAACTTTGGGTTCCCAGCCTAAAATTTCTTTTGCCTTTGTAATATCGGGTTGACGTTGCAAGGGATCATTAATTGGCAAAGGATGATAGACAACTTTTTGTTGAGTTCCGGTAAGCTTTATAATCTCTTCAGCAAAATCTTTTATAGTGATTTCGTCTGGATTTCCAATATTTACAGGCATGTGATAATCGGATAACAAAAGACGGTAAATACCTTCTACTTGATCTTCCACATAACAAAAGGAGCGGGTTTGCATACCATCACCAAAAATAGTCAAATCTTCACCACGTAAAGCTTGACCAATAAAAGCGGGAATAACGCGACCATCATTTAATCGCATACGTGGTCCATAGGTATTAAAAATACGCACAATTCGAGTTTCTAAACCATGAAAAGTATGATATGCCATAGTGATGGATTCTTGAAAACGTTTAGCTTCATCATATACACCACGAGGCCCAATGGTATTCACATTTCCATAATATTCTTCTGTTTGCGGATGCACCAAAGGGTCGCCATAAACCTCTGAAGTAGAGGCAATTAAGATTCTTGCTTTTTTAACTCTAGCTAATCCCAACAAATTATGTGTACCTAAAGAACCCACTTTCAATGTTTGGATAGGGATTTTTAAATAATCAATCGGGCTGGCCGGTGAAGCAAAATGCAAAATATAATCTAACTTTCCGGGAACAAAAACAAACTTTGTTACATCATGATGATAAAATTCAAAATGTTCCTCTTTAAACAAATGTTGTATGTTTTTTAAATCTCCGGTTATTAAATTATCCATCCCAATAACATAATATCCTTCTTTTATAAAACGGTCACACAGATGTGAACCTAAAAATCCGGCTGCACCAGTAATTAATATTCTTTTCATATTTTTTCTTTTATAGGGGCTAGACTCTCTTTTGCGTTAAAAAGGCAGTACATCAAACTGAAAAACACTACACCTCTTTGTCTCCACAAAAAAGATTCTGTCAAAAATAAACTTATCATTAGAACTGCAAAAGTAATTTGAATAAAATCTTTGTTTTTTATTGCACTTTTTAAGTTCAAAAGCAACATGAAAATTAAAATCAAGAAACCAAACACTCCTAATTCTGCAAAATTTTGAATGTATTGATTGTGAAAATTTTTGGTTTGGTACCCATCATGCTGTTCATTCCCCAAAAAAACATTATAAGCTATGGCTTTTTCTTCTAATTTTTTATACGAAGCGTTAAGACCAAAACCTGTCCAAAAAACATTTTCCTGTTGAAAAAGTTCAACAAACATTCTGGCTTGATATACACGAAAAGCAGTACCTGGGAAAAAATCATTGGGTGTAAAATTTTTGTTTGTCCATGCTTCATGAATACTAACAACGTGAACGTTTTCCAAGCTTTTATCTAAATCTAAAACAGTATGACTAATACTTTTTTCAGAATTAGATTGAAATTCTGCTAAGAATCTGTTTTTAATTTTTCCAAAAAATAAAAATGCTACCATAACTAGGACAAAAACAGTCATATTCCTTAATCGCATTTTGTTTCCGCTCTTTGAAAAAAAGAAATAATCAACAAGAATCAGCAATATGAAAATAACAATTATGTTTTTTGAGGATAAAAGAAAAACAAACAAAAAAAGCAAAAAAGAACAGATAAAGTCAATTATTGATTTGATCTCTTTTGTAAAAAAATAGAAAAATGCAATTGCAACATATACCGATACATGAATAGCATTAACTTGTTTTGTTACTAACTCATGATAGAAAAAAACGTTTGTATCACCGGAAAGAAAAAATCTTATCAAGCCTTTAATCAAATAATAAACAACATAGATCACCATTGTAAAACTATAGTATTGGATGATTTTACTTTTTTGTTCTTTCGAAAAGGGTTTAATTAATAAAAAACTAAGCGGTATGAGTAGTAAAGCAATCTCTTTGGGTATTGCTTTTAGCGTTGCACTAGCGTCAATACTCCAAAGGAAAGAAATGACCATAAGAACAAACAACGCAATGGATAACACTAAGGCAATATTGCTATTGAATTGAAATTTTTTGAATTGAGCAAGAACAGAAAAAATAAAAATTCCCAAAAAAACATTATTCACTCCATAAGGCAATATGATTGTGGTAAGTACCAATAGAAAAGGAATAAAAGAAAAATGTTGGTTATTTTCTTGCTTTAGATCTTGCCAAACATTGCTCAAAAAGTTGAAGGTATGCTCCATTAATTTTCTCCCAGTTAAATTCGTTTACAATGGCTTCAAAATTATTTTGAATAAATTGCAAGTTATCATTTTTTTTGATTGTAAGCAGTAATTTTTTTACTTCCTCTGCATTTGAAAAATAATATCCATTTTCTTTTAGGATTCCAAAATTAAAATCGTTATTATGAGCTAATATAAGTGCTCTTGAAGCCATGGCTTCTAAAAGTGAAGGATTTGTTCCACCAACAGAATGACCGTGAAAATAAAGTTTTGAAAAATAGCGTAAATTATTGAGGTGCTCCAAATTATAAATGGCTCCAATGAAACGAATAGCTTTGCTGTTTTTATATCGGTTTTTTAAGTATTCTCCGTATTTGGTGTTGTGATTTCCTATAACCAACATAGGAGTTGAATCGTTGCTTTTTACCACTCCATCTAACACCATTTGAAGATTATTTTCAGGTTCAAATCGGGCCATGATCATGTTAAAATTTTCCTTTTCAACTCGATATTCTTCTAATATAGTTTCATTTGGATTATTAAACGGATAAGCACCATAAGCAATATAAGTAGAATCTTTTTTATATCTTTTCTTTAAAAATGATTGAATTCCCAATGAATCTGAAACTAAATAATCACTGCTGATTGCCGCCAATCTTTCCGCGAAACGAAGAAACTGTTGAACCGGACGATTGTATTTTGAACGTTTCCATTCGATTCCATCCATGTTAGTAATAATAATTGGTTTTTTTGGAAGAAGGAAAAACCAAACAGAGTTACTGGTATAGCCCAATTGTAAGATAATATCAAAATTTCTTTTTCGAGCATCCATTATGCAATTGTAATCATAAATAAATTGACCAAACGTACCTAATTTGTATTCAGGGTCATGTTGATGAATAATGTTTACCCCGTTAAAGGTTTTATCTTGGAACTTATGATTATGTGAGTTATAGCAAAATACCTCGTGCCCTTTTTGAACCAAATAAACGGAGAAAAATTCTGCAAATTGTTCAAAACCACCGTAGTAATTGGGGATACCGCGAGTGCCTAGTATGGCTATTTTCATTAAAAATTAAGATTTTGCGGTAAAAATAACTATTTTTTTTACTTATATATAATAATTTCTTTAACAAAATAATTCAAATCACAATCAATTATTCTAAAAGGTATTGAATCATTTGATGTATATTTGTTCATGTAATTTTCTATTTAAAATCAACTTTTCTTTACTATAAATTAATCACTGATTCAAATAACATGGTTAAATCGATTAAAAAAAAATTTAGTTATTTATTTAAATTTATTTGCTTATACGCTTATTACATCAGAAAAATTACCTTTTTCAAAACAAATACAAATAAAACAATTATTATTTGTTTCGATGGAGTTATAGCTCACGGAGGTTTTGTAGATAGAATAAAAGGTATCATATCTTTTTATGAAGTATCTAAAAAACTAAATTACAACTTTAAAATAAACTTTATTCATCCATTTGAATTTTCTGATTTTTTTTTACCAAACAAATATAATTGGTTGTTGGAACGAAAAATCCGCTTCAACCCTTTTGATACTAAAATTTTATATTTAGTTGATCAATTTAATTTTAACCCGATTGAAACGGTTTTAAAATCAAATGCAAAAACATACTTAGTTTATTGTAATATTGATCATTTAAAAAATATTTATCCAGAATTAAATGCTGAACATTTAAATGAAATATGGAAGTCAAATTTTGATTTTTTATTCAAAAAAACAGATTTTTTAAAAAATGAATTAAATAAATTACCATCTGAAAGGAAAATTGTTTTTCATAGCCGTTTTACATCTTTAATGGGAGATTTTAAGGATTCATCAATTAAAAGAATTTCTCAAAAAGACAAAGAGGAAATAATAAAATATCTTGTCAATAAAATTGACGAAAAATCTAAACAATATAAAAATTTGCCTATTTACGTATTATCTGATAGTATGATTTTTCTTGATTATGTAAAAAATAATACACCATACAAGATTTTAGAAGGAATTCCAAAACATGTAGATGTAAAAAACAATAAAAATGACTTAATTTCACACACAAAAACGTTAACTGATTTCTTCTTTATTTCAACTAGTGAAAAAGTATATTTATTGAAAGAGAAAAGAATGTATATGAGTGGGTATTCGAAATATGCGGCAATCTATGGAAATAAAGATTTTGAGGTAATTGAATAATTTTTCAATAGAAATAATAAAAAATGAAAAAAGCACTTATTACAGGAATTAATGGACAAGATGGCTCCTATTTAGCAGAGTTATTATTAGAAAAAGGATATGAAGTTCATGGTATTATCAGAAGAAGTTCAACTTTTAATACCGAAAGAATTGAGCATTTATATATTGATTCTTTAATTAAGGATTTACATAAAGACAAGAAAATCAAATTACACTATGGCGACATGACTGACTCTACCAGTTTAATTCGCTTAGTCCAACAAATTCAACCTGACGAAATATATAATCTGGCCGCTCAATCTCACGTAAGAGTATCTTTTGATATGCCCGAATATACTGCAGAAACGGATGCCGTAGGGACTTTGCGGTTATTAGAAGCTGTTAGAATTTGTGGTTTAGTTGAAAAAACAAAAATTTACCAAGCATCTACTTCAGAATTATATGGAAAGGTTCAAGAAGTTCCACAAAAAGAAACTACTCCTTTTTATCCGCGTTCTCCCTACGGTGTAGCAAAAATTTATGCCTTTTGGATTACCAAAAATTACCGTGAATCTTACGGTATGTTTGCTGTAAACGGAATTTTATTTAACCATGAATCAGAACGTAGAGGAGAAACGTTTGTAACTAGAAAAATAACGCTTTCGGCTTCAAGAATTAAACACGGTTTGCAAGAAAAATTATATTTAGGTAATCTTAATGCATTACGTGATTGGGGTTATGCTAAAGATTATGTAGAATGCATGTGGCTAATGCTACAACAAGATCAAGCTGAAGATTATGTAATAGCAACTGGAGTTCAATATTCTGTTAGATACTTCTGTGAATTGGCATTCAATGAAGCTGGAATTGAATTAGAATGGCATGGTGAAGGTGAAAATGAAAAAGGAATTTGTAAAGCTACAGGCAAAGTTCTAATTGAAATTGATCCCAATTATTATCGCCCAGCTGAAGTTGATACTTTATTAGGTGATCCTACAAAAGCACGAACACAACTTGGATGGAACCCCAACCAAACCTCCATTGAAGAACTTGTAAAAATCATGATGCAACACGATTTAAATTATGTAGTTCGTTTTAAAGATAGAGATTCTTTACAAAAATACGAATAACTAAAATTTCAAAATGAAAATAGTAGTTACTGGTGGCAATGGGATGGTAGGAAGAAATATTTTGGAACATCCAAATGCAAAACAACATATTTTATTATCACCAACAAGTGCTGAATTGAATTTAAGAGATTATAATGCAGTTGATGCTTATCTAAAAAAACACCAGCCTGATTTTATCATACATTCTGCAGGATTAGTGGGTGGAATTCAAGCCAATATGGCAAGACCTGTAGATTTCTTAGTTTTCAATTTAGACATGGGTAGAAACATCATCATGGCGGCTAAAGAAAATGGAATCAAAGGGCTTATGAATATGGCCAGTTCCTGTATGTATCCGCGTGAAGCTCAAAATCCGTTGCAAGAAGAATTAATTTTAAAAGGCGAACTAGAACCTACAAACGAAGGCTATGCCATAGCAAAAGTAGTAGCTACGCGTTTGTGTGAATACATAGTAAAAGAAAATCCAGCATTGCAATACAAAACCGTTATTCCTTGTAATTTATATGGAAAATACGACAAGTTTTCGCCTGAACATTCACACATGGTTCCGGCGGTTATAAAGAAAATTTATGAAGCCAAACAAAATAACGCTTCCGAAATTGATATATGGGGGGATGGTTTAGCCAGAAGAGAATTCATGTATACTGGGGATTTGGCTGACTTTGTGTTTTATGCTTTAGAAAAATTTGACCAAATGCCACAAAATATTAATGTGGGATTAGGATTTGATTATACGATTAACGAATACTATCAAACCATTGCCAACGTAATTGGATATGAAGGAAAATTTGTTCACGATTTGTCAAAACCTATCGGAATGAAACAAAAATTAATTGATAATACTAAGCTGAAGCAATTTGGTTGGAAACATCAAACAGCATTAGAAGACGGAATTAAAAAAACAGTTGAATACTTTAAAACATCAGTTTTACATGATTAAATATCCATTAGCATCTTCCACTTGGGATGAAAAAGAAATAGAAGCCATCAATGGTGTTATCGCAAAAGATATGTACACCATGGGCGAAGGCGTAAAACAATTTGAAGACGATTTTGCAAAATTTGTCAATTCAAAATACGCAGTTATGGTAAATTCGGGCTCATCTGCTAATTTAATTGCAGTTGCCGCTATGTTTTACACTAAAAATCCAAAATTGAAAAGAGGAGATGAAGTAATTGTTCCGGCTGTTTCATGGTCAACCACATATTATCCTTTATATCAATATGGTTTAAAGTTAAAATTTGTAGATGTAGATTTACACACGTTAAATTTTGATTTGGAGCAATTGAAATTAGCTGTTTCGGATAACACTAAAATGATTTTAGCTGTAAATCTTTTGGGTAATCCAAATAATTTTGATGCAATAAAAGAAATTATCGGTTTTAGAAATATCATCTTAATGGAAGATAACTGCGAATCAATGGGAGCTGAATACAGAGGAAAACAAACCGGAACTTTTGGTTTAGTTGGAACTTTTTCTACTTTCTTTTCACATCACATGGCAACTATGGAAGGTGGTTTAATTGTAACAGATGACGAGGAAATGTATCATGTAATGGTATGTTTAAGAGCACATGGTTGGACACGTCATTTACCAAAAGAAAACAAAATCTCTAACAAAAGTGATAATTGGTTCGAAGAATCGTTCCGTTTTTTATTACCCGGTTACAATGTGCGACCTGTTGAAATGAGTGGTGTAATTGGTGTGGAACAATTGAAAAAACTTCCTTCATTCTTAGACCAAAGAAGAAAAAATGCAGCATTATTTATTTCTCTATTTAATGACAGTAACGACTTCTACATTCAAAAAGACATTGATAACAGCAGTTGGTTTGGATTTAGTTTTATCATTAAACCGGAATCTATTTTAAATCGATTAGATATCGTAAAAAAACTAGAAGAGAATCACATCGATTGTCGCCCTATTGTTACAGGAGATTTTACGAAAAATGAAGTTTTGAAATACTTTGATTGTGAAATTTTTGGCGAAATGAAAAACGCCCAATACTTGGACAAAAATGGATTTTTCGTAGGCAATCACCAAATTGATTTAACAGATGAAATTAAACATTTACACAAAGTGTTAAATAGTTAATAATCTAGTTTTAAAAGTAAATGTGTTCCATTAAGTGAAAAAACCACCGTTCTTATATTAAATCTACTTTAAACATTAATTATAAGTTATTACATAAAAATTCGAAAAAATAATTAATCAATTGGTTTAATATATTCTTATATAAAAAATCTAAATCTTTAAATGAGAAACTACATTTTGTTAAAAATTGATTCAAATTTTTCAACATGTTTTTCCAATGAGAAATGATTAATCGTTCTTTGGTAACCATTTTCACCAAACGATTTTCTTTTTTGCTCATCGATGATTAACTCTTCCAAGGCTTTGGCTAGTAAGGTTGAATTATTGGGCTCAAACAACAATCCGTTGTGCTGATGAATAACCGTCTCGGTTAAACCTCCATGATTTGCAGCAATTACCGGTTTTTTTGAGAGCATAGCTTCAATAGCAACCATACCGAAAGGTTCAGGCTCTGTGGATGGAACTACCGCAATATCAATTGCATCCCAAAAAGACCAAATGTTTTCTTGAAATGGAATAATGATTACTTTTTCTTCCAACTTAAAATTTTGAATTTTAGCGATTAAATCAGTTTCAAAAAACTCTTGGTTCGGTGGTGCAGAACCAATGTAAACCAATTTTATGGAATTATATTTTTGGTGAATTTTTTCAAAAGCATCTAACAATAACTGTTGCCCTTTCCAGCTATTGATTCTACCTACTAGTGCGATTACCAATTGTTGATCGTTTACTTGAAAAAACTCTTTTCTAATTTTTTCTATTGAATCTGAGTTTGGATTCGGTTTTTGAGAAACATCCAAACCATTACACACAAATTCTGATTTTTGTGCTAATTTTTTATTTCCATTAATCCAAAATTCCATCGTTGTTCTTGAATCGTAAACCGCTACATGATTGCAATCCATGGATAATAGCTTTACAAATCCTTTGTTGAAAATTTTTGGCTTTGCAATAATTTCCTGAACATGCCAAAGGTGTTTTATTTTGTTTTTTTGGGCAAAAACTATCCCTATCAAAGAGGCTAGTGTATGAGAATACACAATATCAAAGTGGTATGTTTGATGAAGTTGTTCCAATACTTTTAATCCTTCACTGTATTCTTTACAAAACTTTATCAGGTTTGCAGGGGTAAACATTTTTCGATAAAGTTTTAAAATAGGAGCAATTACAACTTCAATTCCGTTTTTTTCAAATTCTCTTTTTAAAGGTCCGTCAAAAGGAAGTATTACAACCGACTTATATTTTTGTTTATCCAAACTCGAAATAAACATCAAGATGGTCTTATCTGAGCCGTATAATTCAGCTGATTGGTGAATAAAAAGAATCTTTTTCATTATTTGATACATTTTTGCCTAAAGGCAATTAAAAAACCTATTAAAATTGACTTTGACTCGGTTAAATTGTAAAAACCTAAAAAAACCCAATTTGACACAAAAAGAAAAACTCCCGTTCCTAAAAATAAAAGATTGATTTGCTTAACTCTGTTTACATCACTTGGTGTTTTTCTAAAAAAATAAATAATGGTATAGGCATAAATAAGCAAGCCTATAAGTCCGGATTTTAAAAAAACAATCATAAAACCATTATGTAAAATGGAAATAAACCTCAATTTCATATCTCCTAGATACACTTCTTGTCTCAAATCAACATTCGAGCCCAAACCTTTGCCAAAAAGGGTTGCTCCAATACCTTCTCCGGTTACTTGTCTGACCGTCATGATATTTTCATATGAACGATAATTATCGTTGAACTCTTTCCAATCGTGTCGGTTTATTTTTGTTTTGAAAGCTTCCATTGGAGCTACTTTTACTTTATATAAAAACCCTTCTAAACCTTCTGCACTTCTTTTGGGGTAGGAATAATAAATAGCGGTATAACTTACAGCAGATAGTAGAATTATACTTCCAACTATTGCAATAGACTTTTTGGTTAAGACAAAATAACCTTTCAAGGCTAAAAATAAAATCAAAAACTGAATAAAATTAGTTCTTGCCAAATACATAAAAGCAGAAAAACCAATAATAGCTGTTAGGAACCAAAGTTTCTTTTTGGAATAATTTAATTCAAATTGTTTGTGAAATAATAAAATGACAAATGTGTAAATTTCATAATCACTAAAGTATCCGGAATGAAAACGTAAATCTGCAACTGTTCTGGCTTTATACACTACAATAGCTATGATAATGATTACTATATGACAAACCGCAATGATAAAACCGGTATTTATAATGAGATCAAAGGCTTTTTGAAGATTCTTTTTACAAAGCTGATATCCTAGTAAAAACCCTAGTATCGGTTTTGATAAATAGGTAATATCCCTAATGATATAATAATTTTCATAGTCATATTTCCACGTTACAATGAAAGCAATAACTAAAATTAAAATATAAGGAACAATAAGTTTTAAAATCGATACCGAATAACCTCTTGCTATTGATAACAAAAAAGACAACGACCAAACGCCAAATGTCAGTTCAAAGTTATCTAAATAAGTTACGCCAATACATAATGTAAACAAAATTTGATAGAACCAATTATTTTGAAACGTAATCTTCATTAATCAATTGATTTTATCACTTTTGCCGGAACACCACCAATGACAACGTTATCGGGATATACACCATTTACTACTGCTCCTGCTGCTACTACCGAATTATTACCTACGACACAACCATCTAAAAAAGTAACTTTTGCTCCCACCCAAATGTTATTTCCTAATTTTATTCCTTTGGAAGAAACCCCTTGTTCTCGTATTAATTTTGAAGTGTCGGAAAAATTGTGGTTTTCAGCATGAAAAGAGATGTAAGAACCCATGATCACGTCGTTACCAATTTCTATTCCGCCAGGTGCTCCAAAATGAGTATAATCGCCAATAGCTGAATTGTGACCCATTTTTAAACCTATTCCCAATTTAGAAAAATGACTAGTAGAAAGTAATTTAGAAAACGAACCGATCTTAGCATTATCGCCCAAAATTATCTTTTCTGAGGCATACCCGTCTAAAACCGTATAACTTTCAATTGTTACATTTTTTCCAAAAACGAAATTAGACGCATTTAAAATGGTTACGTTTTTACCTAAAAAAACTTTTTTTCTTACTTTTAATAATCCTCTTAAAAGCATCAGACCACGAACATAAAAAGACCTAATCAATAACTTTTCAGGTATTTTAGGGTCAATTTGATATGACTTTCCGGCTTTATGAATTATTTTTTGTAGTTGATTTCTAAGCATTATTAGATGAAAATCGATTTTTTTTCTTGGTAATACAAAATAAGTAAAATAATATGACAAATAACTCAGATAACAAAAGAGAATAGAAAACTCCTTTTAAACCTATAATAGGAAATAAAATTACGATCAACAACAAACTAATTACAACAGAAAAAGTAGTGATGCTTACATACTCTTTTTGATAATTGTAACCCAGTATTAGTTGTTTTAACCCAATAGAAACAGCCAATAAAATTGGAATTAAAACAGCTATCAATAAGAGAGTCGAAAGTTCCGAAATATTTGACGCATTAAAAAATGCAATAATAAAGGAAGCATTAAAAGCAATTACAATCATCATGATAACAACAAAAGACACATTCAGAGCATTTATAAGTAGCCAATTTCTAATCGCTTTTTGTGGTTTTTCCTGTAAATCATGGCAAACCCTAGGATATGTAAAATTAAAAAACAAGAAAATATACGTTTTAAAAGTCACTATGATTTGTTCAACAATTTTATACTGACCTGCCATGAAGTTATTACCAATGAATCCGACCAAAATCACAGGTGAATAGAGTTGTATAGCCACAAAAAGTTGCGAAGAAAACATTTTGAAATCTCTTTTTAAAAAATCTGCTATTTCTGTTATGTTAATACTATAGAACGTAAATTGATGCTTTTTAAAAATCAAAACAGTGATGATTCCGTTAGAAACAATGGTTCCGATTGCAAAACAAAGGTTTACATAAATATAATCTCCTTTTTCTACGATAAAAAAAAGCACCGTTAGTACATAAATAACTTTAGAAATAATAGTGGAAGCAGTTAGCCAATAGATATTGTCTGTTCCTTGAAGAAACCACGATTGGTTGAGGTATTGACCTACAATAACTAAAAGGGAAAAAAGAAATAAAGGCCACTCCTTTCTGAGATAAGGGATAAAATAAATGAATAGTAAAGAAACAAAAAGAACTGCGAGCAAAACCAAAAACCGAGCAACTAAGTTGGTTAAAAAAATGTGCTGTAATTTAGATTGTTCATTTCGATTGAGGGTTACTTCTCTTACCCCTACTAATTCTGAACCGTAATCAATAAAAACAATGAGAAAAAAACTTAATGCCAGGGCTATTGATACTTTTCCAAAGTTTTCTTCGCCACAAACTTTAACAATATATGGAATCAAAAGTAACGGAGTCACTAAATTAAAAAACTGCCCGAAACCGTATATCGAGAATTTTTTAACAAAATCACTTTGAATTACCTTTTGAATTTTTTGCTTCAATCGTTTTTTATTTGTAGCGTATAAATATAAAAAAACAAAAGTTCAAAATTGGGATATTTTGAACTTTTGATTGTTGAGTAAAAAAATATTACTTCATTATTTTTGCGATTTCTAACACTAATGCCTCATTTGGGTAGAAGAAAGGTGTAACTTTACTTCCTTTCTTTTTAAGAAATTTAATACTTCCGCTAGCTTGGTCAACTTCAGTCAGAATAGAGTCATTTTTTTGAAAATAATTGAAAAAATCTGCACCCTTTACTTCTAATGCTTTTTCTCCAAATGAAAATTTAAATTTGTTTAGAATTATATCTTCTCTTTCAGGCTGATTCCCTAAATCAAATCTAAAATGGGTAGGATGTGCTGACTCCGGAAAATAAAAATCAAGCGTTTGTGCATTTGGAGATGGTTTTACTTCGTTCCAAATAGCATATTCAGGCGTGAAATTGATGGTGTTATCTTCAGTATAATATACGGCATAATTGTTTGCAGTAGTTTGAATAACATCCATTTGTACATGTACTCGTTTAACTTCTTCAATTTGATTGTTTTCTACATTATCCTCTGTTTTTTTGTTTTCATCCTTACAAGCAACTATAAAAAAACATAATGTTAATAGTAATAAAAAATTTTTTTTCATTTTTCTTATCTGTTTATTTTTCTGTTGGCTAAATTATAGAATTTTTGATTATCATAAAATTTATTTTGATTTAAATTTTATTTCTTTTATGAAGGCATTTCTATCTTTGTTATCAATAAAATAATCATTTTCAAAAGTTATTTTTATTTCAACCAATTCATCATTCATTTGTTTGAACTCCATTTTTTTATTTACTTTTTTTTCTTCGTCAGATAAATCAAATTCAAAATTAGTTATATTGTTTATTTTCATTTTAATACGAGCATTTTCATTAAGAATGGGAGGAGATGGAAAACTTTGACCAATTACTTCGATTTCATATACACCTTTTTTTAATAAAACTAAATCCGAAACAAGAGTAGATTGCTCATAAAATGCTAACCTCCCTTTTTCATCAAACAATGCATTAGGGAAGGACAGTATTGAAAAACTTTCTATGTCTATTTTTGCATTCTTTTTATAATTTTTCACTTTAAAATGTTTTACTGTAGCATCAAAAAAAGCAGTATCAACATCTGTAAAAAAATTTTCTTCTAAAAATAGTTTCGTCTCAACTGTGGGTGAATAATTTGGTAAATGAGCGTCAAAGTACCAAAAATCATTTAATGAAGCTTTGGTATTTATTAAATTTTGGATATAACTATTTATATCAAATTCTCTTACTGATTGGGTATAATTTACATCGTTTAAATAAAATCTCAAATAAAACTCTCCTAACTTACAAACAATTGGGTCTTTTGAATTTTTACTCAACATGAAATCAATTGAATGTTTAAACTGTGTCTTATAGAAATTTTCATAAAACTTTTTATCTATGAACAAGTTTTGAAGTGAAAAATAGCAAAAAACCAATAAAACGACTGTTTGAATATATTTTAATTTAGTTTGATAAATTATAAAAGAAAGTAATACAAGAATCAATGGCAGAAGAGAAATAAAATATCTACTTACTACAATTGGTAATGTATAAAAAGAATATAAAAGGGATAAAATAATGGTCAATACTATAATTGACAAAAATAGCAGCACAAAATTTGGTTCGTTTGCTTTAAAAGTTATTTTTTGGTAGACTTTTTGATAAATTAAAAAAAGTATTGAAATAATAATTAGCGTCAAAATTATAAAATTTAATGCAGAATTAAACCCGAAAAACTCTTTAAACATTTGTTCAAAAGTTTCAAATGTTGGAGATGGTATCCAAATCGAATCTCGTTTAGGATTTGAAAATACAATTATTATTGATGGAATGTAAAATAAGATAGTTAGTATTCCAGATAAAAACGTAAGTTTAAAAAGTTTAAAATTACGCTCTCTCAAAATTTTAATCAAAATTAAAAAATATAGGGAAACCAACTCAAATACACCAAAGAAATGAGTGTAAATTAAGAATAGTGAACCTAACACAAACAACGACATTGTTTTGAGATTGTAATCTCTATAAAAACGTATGAAAAAAATTAATGCAATACATGAAGTAAAAAAAAGTAAAGAATACATTCTTCCTTCTTGTGAGTAATATATGTGGAAATAATTTATTGCAGTTAAAAAAGAAACTATCAGCCCGAGTTTTTTGTCTTTAATTTCTTTTCCTAAAAAGTAAATTGCAATCAAGCCAAGAATTCCTATCACAGCAGAAAAAAGCTTCAACACAAATGTGGTTTGACCAAATAATAAAAAGAAAAAATGAATTAAAAAATAGTAAAGCGGTGGATGAGGATCGTGATTTTTTAAAAAATCATAAATAAATAATAAATCATTGTTTGTTGCAGAAACCCTCATCGAAAATATCTCATCAATCCACAAACTCTGATAATCTAGTTTATAAAGTCTTAAAACAGTACCTATCAATAAAATCAACAATAATATCCTATGTTCCTTTAAGTAATTAAGAATTTTCATGCTAATACTTTTTATTCAACAAATACAATTCTTTTAGAATTTTGAATCCGGTTTTCCATCCTAATTTAGAGCCTTCAATATCTTTCCAATAAAAAATAGGTACTTCAATACCATGTTGAAGTAGATTTTGTTTCTTTAATCGTATAAAAATTTCAACATCAAAAAGCCAAGAGGTATAAAAAGATTGATTAAAGGCTTTCGGAATAATTGCTTTTGAAAACAATTTTGCTCCACATTGCGTGTCGTAAATTCCGAGCTTAAATTTTAAATTGATAATAGTAATAATAACTCTTCCGATTATATGCCGATAATATTTCCTTTTTATTCCTGAATTGAGCAATAATATTCTAGAACCGAATAAAAAATCACAAGACCGAAACGACAATTCATCAATCAATCGAATTATTTCAGAAGCCGGTGTAGAAAAATCAGCATCAAAATAACCGATAAAATCATATTTGTCAAATTGATGAATTTGATTGACGGATTTATATAGGGTATTTGCTTTTCCTGAATTTTCTATAAAATTGATTAAAAAACATCGTTCAGAATGTCTATAAATGATTGATTCTATAACTTCAACAGTGTTATCTTTGCTACCATCATTTGCAAAATAAATATCACTATTAGTTTTTAATATTAACTGTTCTATTTCATTATAATTCAGTCGTTTCGCTTCATTATAACAAGGAATAATAATCGCTACTTTTTGCATAAACAATAACATGAAAGTCCAGGGACGGTTATTCCTATTTTTTTCAACACTAAACTAATTTTAAAATCTATAGACAACATTGTATTTATGAGGCCGGTTTTAAATTTACCGGCATCCCAATTGTCAATTGACTCTTTTTTATCTTTTTTTAACCATTTATCTAAATTTCTGAAAATAAGTAATGAAGTAAAATAATAGCCTTTATCAAGTATTATAAAGTTATTTTGTAATAGCAACGATTGTAACTGAGGTAAAGTATATCGTCTGTAATGACCCAATAGTACATCATGACTGGAAAAAACAGACTGAAACGCAGGAACAGCAAAAAAATAAAAATGCTCTGAATGCTCTTTCTTCAAATCATCTAAAATGATTTTTTCATCTTCAAGATGTTCTAAAACATCCATGCAAAGAAAAAGCGTAGGTCTAATTGTTGTAATACTACTTAAATATTCTTTCAAATTTTGAAAATAAACAACTTGACTATTATTGTTGTTTCGTTTTAACTGTTCGATTACCTCTGGTGTATAAGCGATATCAATGGCATAATACTCGTTTGCAAAACCTTTTTCAACAAGCGTATGAATGACATAAGCATCTCCACTTCCAATGTCAACGATTCTTTCAATAGGAAAGTTGATATGGGCTTGTTTTAAAAACGTTTGTAAGACATTCTTCCTAGACGTTTCCCAAGGATGTCGTTGATAATTTGTTTTGTCTTCCAAACGCGAAAATTCAGATAAATCCATTAATTATAAATTTAAGCCTCTTTATATTTGATTAGTTTACCAAAGATATCTTTTATTTTCAGAAAATCATTACCAGTAAAAAAGAAAAGTTTACAACACAAAGCAATTATCGTTTCAACCCCTCCTCCCAATACTTCACCTCTCCTGAAATTTCAGGACCAAACACTTTTTTAATCTTACTCTTATCCAAAACACTATACCCCGGTCGTTTTGCTGGAGTTGGAAAACTTGTTGTGGGAATCGGTTCTAAGTTGATTTTGATGTTGTTAAATTCAAAAATCTTTTTAGCAAAATAGTACCAACTGCATTGGCCTTCGTTGGAGAAATTGTAAATACCGAAAAGGTTAAAAAATGGAAGATGGAAGATGGAAGTGCAAATTTTAACCAAAACCTCTGCTAAATCAACAGCATTTGTTGGGGTTCCGATTTGATCGTTTACAACCGACAATTTATCCCTTTCTGAAGCTAATCGAAGCATCGTTTTCATGAAATTATTCCCAAATTGAGAATATACCCAAGACGTTCTAATGATGAAGTGCTTCTGCCAAGTTTCCTGAATCGCTTTTTCACCTTCTAATTTGGTTTGTCCATAAACACCGCTTGGGTTTGGTGTATCTTCTTCAGAATAAGGGGAATTCTTCATCCCATCAAACACAAAATCAGTTGAAATATGTAGCAATACTGTGTCAAATTCTTGGCAAACAACTGCTAAATTTTTTGGGCCAATTACATTGATTAAATGAGCTTTTTCAGGTTCAATTTCTGCTTTGTCAACAGCCGTATAGGCAGCGGCATTGATGCAAAAATCGGGTTTAAATTGTTTAAAAAGTTGTTTTACGTTGTTGAAGTTTGTTATATCCAACTTTGTTGAATCACAAAAAACAAATTGTATTTCCGGATAATTTGGTGCAATAAATTGCAAAGCTTGTCCTAGTTGTCCGCCCGCTCCCGTAACTAAAACTACCATGCTTTTTTTGCGTTTGCTAAGGTTGGTAAAAATTTGTCCTTCTCAGAAATAATTAATTTTGCTTCGTCAAAACTCCAATCAATTCCAATTGTTTCGTCATTGAACAGAATTCCTCCTTCTGATGCTTTATTGTAGAAATTATCGCATTTATAAAAAAATGTGGCGTTTTCGCTCAAGACCAAAAATCCGTGAGCAAATCCTCTTGGTATAAAAAATTGTGTTTGATTTTCAGCCGATAAAACAACCGCTACGTATTGACCAAATGTTTCTGATTCCGGACGAATATCAACTGCTACATCTAACACCTCTCCCTTTAAAACACGTACTAATTTAGCTTGAGCATACTCACCTGTTTGATAATGTAATCCACGCAAAACTCCTTTAGTGGAAAAGGATTGGTTATCTTGAACAAAACGAACATTTTGACCAATTGCTTCTTGAAAAGTTCGCTCGTTGAAACTTTCCATAAAATAACCGCGTTCATCTTGAATGATTTTGGGTTCTATAATAAAACAGCCTTTTAGTTTAGTTTGTGTAAATTTCATATAAATAATGTGTCAATTTGACAATTCGTCAATGTGTCAATTTAGATTAAACCCATTAAATGAGTTCCATAACCACTTTTTAGTAATGGTTCAGCTAAACTTTTTAACTGATTTGTATCAATAAAACCCATTTTAAATGCTGCTTCTTCGATAGCTCCTATTTTTAAACCTTGTCTTTCCTCAATAACTTGAACAAATTGTCCGGCTTGCATAAGCGATTGAAATGTTCCGGTATCTAACCATGCCGTACCTCTGTCTAAAATACTTACTTTTAAATTTCCTCGGTTTAAATATTCTTTATTTACATCGGTAATTTCAAGCTCGCCTCTATGACTAGGTTTTATATTTGCAGCAATTTCCAAGACAGTATTGTCATAAAAATAAATTCCGGGAACGGCATAATTTGATTTAGGCTGACTTGGCTTTTCTTCTATAGATAAAACATTTCCGTTTATATCAAAATCTACAACACCATATCGTTCCGGGTCATGAACATGGTAAGCATAAATGATTCCACCATCCGGATTATTATTAGCCTGAAGTAATTCGGCTAAACCGGTTCCATAGAAAATATTATCCCCTAAAATTAAAGCTACTTTGTCATTCCCCACAAACTCTTTACCGATAACAAACGCTTCTGCCAATCCGTTAGGATATTCTTGTATAGCATATTCAAATCGACAACCTAATTTACTTCCATCACCTAAAAGTTGACGAAATAAAGGTAAATCATGCGGAGTAGAAATAATCAAAATTTCATTAATGCCTGCCCACATTAAAGTGGATAGAGGATAGTAAATCATTGGCTTATCATAAATCGGCATCAACTGTTTACTCACCGCCAATGTCAACGGGTGTAAACGCGTTCCAGATCCTCCGGCTAAAATAATTCCTTTCATAAACTAGTTATTCTTTATTGATTGTGCTTTGTAAAAACGAATCCAAGCATGTATTACTAGAAATAAAAACACTAATAAAAATGGTAAAACAAGCTTTAATCTACCACTTGTACCTTTAGTATCTTTTTCGTTTGTTATCACACTTATATCGCGAACAATTTTGGTTAAATTAACTAAATCAATTCGTAAACTACCTTGCTCTCTAACCAAAAGATCTTTTGTTTTTATAATATCATTTAACTGAGTATTTTCATTAAAGTAAACTAATTTATCCCCTTGGTTTGAACTCATCTTATTTTTAAACTGATTCAAAACCCCATTGATTTGGGTAATAATGGAATCATTTTCTTTCATTTTTAGTTGAATATTATTCATGTATTCTTTCTGAATTTCTTTGAAATAATCGGAATTGTTTAAAAAAGATAAAATCGGTTCTACTGTTTTGTCATTCGATGTTAACTTAGAAGTTGAAAACGATAAAGTATGATATGGATAGTTTTTGCTGGTGACTTTGTTTTCAATAATTTTATCAATATTACCATCTTCAGCCATTAATTTTAGCAAATCGAAATTTTCTGTTTTGTTGTCCACAAAACGATACACATCAATTATGGGTTCAATTTTTATTTTTGATAATTTTTTTGGCTCTTTTATACCAATATCTTTTAAAAACAGGGTGTCATTTTCATTAATTTTTGATTGTAATAAATTAATTTGAGCATAAACGTAATCAGTGCTACCAAAATTGGGCATGATAATCATTTGATGATTATAGGTTCTAACTTTTTTATCAAGTAAAAAACCTATAGCTATGCCGGAAATGAATAACACCGAAATGATAATAATATTTCTTTTCAAAAATAAAATGAATCTGAAAATTCTACTTAGAAAACCTTCGTACATTCCATTAATTTTTTGTCCTAATTGTCCTAAGTCCAATTCTTGATTATCAATATTTTGTGGAGAGTTTGAGCTCATAATAATTTAGTTAGAATTAAAAATCTGTTCTAATATTTTAATGGTAATTAAATAAGTTGGTTTTACACCGGTGGTCCCTAATCCTCCTGATGCTAATGTACTTCCTGTTTCCAATGGATTATCTGATGCATAATAGGCATATCGTACTTTTACCTTTTGCGGTATACTTTTTCTTATTCTAGAGGCTGATTGAATGGCTTTTTGATAATACGCACCTTCCATTTCTAAACCAATAACACCCCAAGTTGATTCATGGAAAAATTTCAATAAATCTTTGTTTTGCAACGATGTTCCTAGAACAGTTACCATCGGTCCGGCATACACCGGAATATCATTCCCCATTAACATTGCAGCGGTTAATTCATTTTCAAACGGATAATTATCACCCGTGCCTTCGTTAATGTGTGCCGACGGAATCATGATATCTCCTTTTCCTCCTTGTAAAATTCCAGCTTTACCCATAATGGAAACAGATTCCACATCTATAAAGGTTTGCTTTGCTTTTCCTTCTTTATACGGTTTTAACAATTCATCAATCGTTTCATATGCTTGTTCGCCAAAAGCATAATCCATCACAATCAACACCGGTTTTTGAGCGTTAAATGTTGCTTTTGAAAAATTGGTTTTCGTAAAATCAATTTTTGCAGTATCAAATACTTGAACATCAATATTGGTTCCAGAAGTATCTAATAATGAAATCATACCGTTTTTTAGAGCAAATTCTTCCACTTTATTTCGTAAATCATGTGCTCCCGATTTACTTAATTCTTCATATATAAAGAAGTCCGGTTTGTCTTTAAACTTTGTTTTTAAGACTTGTGTTGCAAAAATTGAATTCATTACACTGTGCATATTGGCACTAATAATATGAATTGGCCTTTCTAATAAACCGTTTTCCTTCAACACTTCTTTAATTCGGGTGGCCCATATTTCTCCATGGATATGATGTCCTAATCTTTCTCTTAAAATGGGACTGAAAGTAATGGTTCGTTTATTATTATCGATTACTTCTTCAATAGCTAATTTTCCCAACCAATAAATTATATGTAAAAAGCGATCCGGTTTTTCGGGAGAACCAAAAGCGTCATAAATGTCTAAAATCTCTGAAAAACTTCTCCCTAAAACATTAGAAGCATGCGAAATTGCTTTTTCTTTATCGATTTGAGATAACTTTTTGCTTTGTAACACATAATGTTCCACTTTTTTCCAATCGCGAGTCACTTCAAGTTGATTTTCATCTAACAAAACGCGGTCTTTAATTTTATGTGACTCGATGAAAATAAATGTCAAATGCGTCAAAATATCATAAATATCTGAACGGCCACGCGTAATTTCTACATTCATTTGTTCTTCATCGATGCGGTAGCAATTACGTCTTCTTTTCGGAGGAACAATCGCTTGAAAATGCGATTTAGAATAACCTTCGTCGGAAGTTAAGTTAATGTAACGACACTCCTCAATTCCAATAGGAAGGCGTTCGATAACGTATAATAATCCATTTAATTCTACTTTTTCTTCGGCAATAGAACCATAAATTTCAGGTCGTAATTGCAATAATGCTTCACGCAACGTTTCCCCCGAAACTCCCATTGGTTTATAAAAACCGCGGTTAAACAAGTGACGCATGGTGATATATAATCGTTCAATTGCTGCAGATGATTCTTGTGCTCTTGAACGAGATATGTTTTTAATTTCTTTCATTTATAATTTATTTCTAACCTGCAAAGTTACACTTTTTTAAATTGGCTAAGAAAATCAGCAATTTTTCTATCATTACTGAGCCGTGGTAATTTATTTTGACCACCCAATTTTCCTATCGATTTCATATAATCCTGAAAACCGTTCTGAGTCACTTTGGTTATAACTAAAGTTCGTAACACTTTTCCAACTATCAAATCGTCATAATATGTATTTTGTTTTCGCATGGCGTTGTCGATTTTTAAAGCAAAATCTTCCAAATTTTCGGGTTCACCAGAAGATTCAGAATCAAATTCAATCAACCATTCGTGATACGGTAATCCTATTTCAGGTGTAATTTGTGGTGCAACGGTAAATTCATTCACACGAATGGTTGTGCCTTCCATCGCTTCTTTTAAAGCATGTTCTACTTCTTTCCCAATCACATGTTCACCAAAAGCAGAAATAAAATGTTTTATTCTGCCGGAAACAATCACACGATACGGATTTAAAGAAGTGAATTGAACAGTATCGCCAATGTTATATGCCCAAAGTCCGGCATTAGTAGAAATGATTAACGCATAATTTACACCCAATTCCACTTCGCCAATTGTATAACGCCTTGGATTTTGGGTATAAAATTCATCGGTTTTTATAAATTCATAAAACATACCGGCATTCAACAAAAGCAACATTCCTTTTTCGTTTTGCTTATCTTGATAGGCAAAAAATCCTTCAGAAGCGGGAAACAATTCCACTGAATCGACTTTACGGCCAATTAAATTTTCAAATTTCGCACGGTACGGTTCAAAATTCACTCCGCCATAAACATATAAACTGAAATTTTTGAACAACTGGCCTACTTTTTTACCTGACTTTTCATGCAATTTTTCAAAATACATTTGCACCCACGCCGGAATTCCTGAAATTACCGTCATGTCTTCTTTAATTGTTTCATCAACAATTGCATTTACTTTGGTTTCCCAATCGTCAATACAATTGGTTTCCCAAGATGGCATACGATTTTTGAGTAAGTATTTCGGCACATAATGAGCTACAATTCCGGAAAGTCGCCCTAGTTTTATTCCGTTTTTTTCCTCTAAAATCGGACTTCCTTGTAAAAAAATCATTTTTCCTTTCACAAAATCAGCATTTCCGGTTTCATGAATGTAACTTAATAATGCATTTCGTGCGGCTTGAATATGAAACGGAATCGATTCCTTAGTAAGGGGAATATATTTTGCTCCCGAAGTTGTTCCTGAAGTTTTGGCAAAATAAATGGGTTTGCCTTTCCATAAAATATCCGATTTACCTTCTACAACTAAATCTATATACGGCCGCAATGCTTCATAATCGCGAACCGGAACTTTTTCTGCAAAATCTTGAAAAGTACTGATTTGGTCAAAATGATGGTCTCTTCCAAATTTGGTTTTTGAAGCTTCTTTAACCAGATTTTGAAAGACTTTTTGCTGTGTTTCAACAGGTTTTGATGACCACTTTTCGGTTTCTTTTGCTATTTTTTTAGCAAATAATTTGGCGGCAAAAACTTTAATTCGCATCGTTATTCAAAATCTATAAATTGAGTAGGGTCAATAGCAAAACCATCTTTCCATAGTTCAAAATGCAAGTGAATACCGGTGGACTCTTTTCCTGTGGAGCCGGCTAATCCAATAACTTCACCCGTTCTTACAACATCTCCTTGTGTTTTAGTTAAACTTGCTGCATGTTTATAAACTGATAAAATGGCATCTCTATGTTTAATAATAATCACATTTCCGGTTGTCGGAGTCCATTCTGCAAAAACAACCGTTCCGTTTGCAACAGATTTGATAGGTGTATCTTTTGCTAAAGCAATATCAACTGCGTAATGTTTTTTTGCAGCACTATATTTTTCGGTAATATGTCCACGAACCGGAGGAAACATTACTAAACTCACTTTTGACTGAGCTTTTTCGAAAAGATTGTATTTGTCTTCTAAAGCAACTTGTTCTCTCAAGGTTAATTCTTGATTTGTTGGTTGTAAATTCTGTTCCGATGCGTCATTGCTTTGAGCATTTAAAAGAGAATCCTTATTTAGTTTTGCATATTCTAAATCACCCGTTAATATTTTTTTAATGGATTGAAGATATAATTCATTTTTCTTCACTTCAAGTGCCAAAGAATCTGATTTAACAGCTAAAAGAGTAGCGTCTTTTTTTAATTTAGTGGATGCGTAACCGGGAATAAATTCACGTAAAGGAGTAAAAGCGATAATGTATGTAGTAATGGAAATCAATAAAATAGCAGAAATAGTTACCACCACAAATACATTCATCAGGTTTAATTTCAAAGAAAATTTTTCTTCAAATGTTTCTTCATTTAAAATGATTAACCTGCTTTTGGTAAATAACTTCTTTTTTAATTGTTGCCTTTTGAATCGCTTTTCAGACATTCTGGTGAATTTATTACAAATATAGAAATTTAGCCCGCTTGAAATACAATTATGCCATTGAACTGCCAAAATTTAACCTGATAAACGAATAAAAACGTTAAGAATTGTTTAGAATAGAAACAAATACGATATTTTCTTTTTACCTTTGTAACATCAATTTTAGAAATCATGAATTTTTTAGCAATATTTTTAGGCGTTATTGGTCCTTGGCAAATCGGATTAATTGTAGTGGTGGTTTTATTACTTTTTGGAGGTAAAAAAATTCCGGAATTAATGAAAGGTTTAGGTAGCGGTATCAAAGAATTTAAAAACGCTGCCAAAGACGACCAACCGGCCACTAAAAAAGAAGAAGATAAAAAGGAGTAACGTTTATTTCCTTTTATAAAAAATCCAAACACGAATTTTGAATTTGTGTTTGGATTTTTTTATTTAAGTTTAATGACTTCGTTGATGATTTTTTGTTTGCAGGTTTCCCAGTTGAAATCCTGATACATTTTTGGAGATAATTGCTCATTTGCATCTTCAAAATAAGACAAGCTTTTTAATACCATAAATATGGAACCATCTATATATTTTTGATTATAGAAAGTTAACATTTCAGCCAATGAATATTGATTCATTAAAAAATATAAATCAATAAAATCTTTCTTTGAACCTCGACCTGCAATGGCATTTAATTTCATAGCAGAAATGTCTTCTGCAGTTAGCATTCTAATAGAATCTATTACAATTGGATTGGAAAGCAAAGGATATTTATAATTTACAAAATCAACTTTAATTCCGTTAACCTTTGTAATTAGCACATTTTTAGAACTTTGAGTAACAATTACTTCTCCAAAATTTTTTAATATTTCTATAAAATGAACTTGTTTAATTTCACAATCGCCAAACAAATCAATATCAATAGAATTTCGGTGTCCTATTTGTAATGCTAAAGCAGTTCCACCAACTAAAAAATAATCTCTAAATAGCGGTTCGGACATTATCTTTTTTAAGAGTTCCAATAAGTCGGGAACAACTGTTTGTGTTTGTAGCATCTAAATTCCTTTTTATCAATTTGAAATATTGTAGCCAAAAATGATAAAGTAACCGCATCTAAACTTCTCAAATTAAGTGAAACTTCTTTAATTGTTTCTAAACCATATACTTCTTTCAATAGGTTCCAATCGTTCATTAAGCCATACTCCAATACTTTTTGAATGAGATGAGACTTGTGTTTTTGAAAGTCAAAATCAGCTAAATCTACATCCCAAAAAAGATGCGGTGAAAAATCGTCTATGGTAATTGGCTTTTTCATTGAAACAAAGATAATTATTTTTACAGAACCATCGTCAACTGAATTCTCTTTCTAACCTCATCCACCTCAACAACTTTCACTTGTACATGTTGATGTAATTTCACCACTTCATTCACATCAGAAACAAATCCTGCTTTAAGTTGTGAAATGTGAACCAAGCCACTTTCTTTTAATCCGATATCTACAAAACAACCAAAAGCAGTAATGTTGTTGACAATTCCCGGTAAAATCATGCCGGTTCGCAAATCGGACATTTTTTTGACATTGGGGTCAAATTCAAAAACTTTGGCCGATTTTCTGGGGTCGAGTCCGGGTTTTTCGAGTTCTTTTAAAATGTCTTTAATGCCTAAAATTCCAATTGTTTGGTTGGTATAATTTTCGGGTTTTATCAAGGCTATTTTTTCTTTATTTCCGATTAAATCAGATAGCGAAATTTTCAAATCTTTAGCCATTTTTTCGACAATTGCATAGGCTTCCGGATGAACAGCCGAATTGTCCAACGGATTTTTTCCGTTTTGAATACGAATAAAAGCCGCTGCTTGCTGATACGCTTTTTCGCCTAAACGTGGTACTTTTTTCAACTGTTTTCGGTCTTCAAAAGGACCGTTTTCTGAGCGAAAAGCCACAATGTTTTCAGCCATTTTTTCGCCAATTCCCGAAACATAACTCAACAACGATTTACTGGCGGTATTCAAATTGACACCTACCGAATTCACACAACGAACGACTACCGTATCTAATTCTTCCTTCAACTTCGTTTGATCTACATCGTGTTGGTATTGCCCCACTCCGATGGATTTGGCATCAATTTTTACCAACTCAGCCAACGGGTCGGAAAGTCGTCTTCCAATAGAAACAGAACCTCGAACCGTAACATCATAATTCGGAAATTCATCCCGTGCTATTTTTGATGCGGAATAAACAGATGCTCCTGCTTCAGAAACTACAAAAACCTGAACAGGCTTGTCAAACGCAATTTTCTTAATAAAAAACTCAGTTTCGCGACTGGCCGTTCCGTTACCAATTGAGATGGCTTCAATATTGTAAGCATTCACCATTGAACGAATTTTTTTCATCGCCATGGCATGTTCGTTTTGGGGCGGATGCGGATAAATGGTTTCGTTGTAGAGCAAATCGCCTTTTTCATCCAAACAAACTACTTTACATCCGGTGCGATAGCCCGGGTCTATGGCCAGAATTCGCTTTTCTCCCAAAGGCGGAGCCAACAAAAGCTGACTCAAATTTTGGGCAAAAACATCAATGGCTTTTGCATCTGCTTTCGTTTTAAATTCTTGTAGCGTTTCGTTGGAAATAGCCGGCTCGAGCAATCGTTTATAACTGTCTTTTATGGCTAACTTCAGTTGATGTGCGGTTTCTTTGTTGTTTTTAATGGTATTATTTTCGATGAATTCCAATGCTTCTTCTCCCGAACCTTCGGGATCGATTTCGATATTCATTTTTACAAAACCTTCGGCTTCTGCACGCAGCATGGCCAATAATCTGTGCGATGGTGCTTTTGAAAGGGGTTCTGCCCAATCGAAATATTGATTAAATTTCTGGGCATTTTCATCCTCTTTTTTTGATTTAACTACTTTAGTGGAAACAATCGCTTTTCGTTGAAATAATCGTCGAAGATTTTTACGAATAAACGTATTTTCATTAATCCATTCGGCAATAATGTCTCTTGCTCCTTGTAAGGCTTCGTCTTCATTGGCAACTTGATCATTAAGATACTTGGAAGCAATAAATTCTATATCATCGCTGTTTTGTGCCATGATGATTTTGGCTAAAGGTTCCAACCCTTTTTCACGAGCTACATCGGCTTTGGTTTTTTTCTTCTTTTTGTATGGCAAGTAATAATCTTCAATCTCTTGTAAATCGAACGAATTTTCAATTTTCAACTTTAATTCCGCCGACAATTGTCCTTGCTCATCAATCGATTTTAAAATCGATTCTTTTCGTTTAACGATTTCTTCAAATTGTTTGTTGAGTTTGAAAATTTGTTCGATTTGCACTTCATCCAAATTTCCGGTTTGATCTTTTCGGTAACGGGAAATGAAAGGAATAGTGCAGTCTTCATTCAATAAATTGATGGTGTTTTCAATTCCTTTAGTGGGAAGTTGTGTGGCGTTTTGTATAAATTGTATGTTGGTCATTGTTATTTTTAGTAATTTTTAAATGAACAAAAGTAAAATAAGAATGTTCATTGATTTACATTTTTACGATAAATTCTAAATAATGTTTTTATTTAGGAAATACAAAAAATGTAAATTCCGTCAGTTGATTGACGGAATTTAGCTAAATTGAGTCAGTTGATTGACGGAATTATCAAAAACTTTAATCCTGCACAATAAAATCCTTCGGATCCACCTTCTGAAATTCAGGTTGAATATTCACGTGGTTGATGTTGAATTTTTCATAAAGCACTTCTTCAATTTCGTGTAATAAATCGTTGAATTCACTCATTTTGATGTCGGCAGCACAATCCAGATGAGCTTCTAAATGCAGTTCTTCTTCGTTTAAATGCCAAACGTGAATGTGGTGCAACTTCCCTACTCCTTTGATTTGATGCACTTCGCGAACAATTTCTTTAATGTCGATGGTATCCGGTGTAAACAACATCAACATTTTAGTGGATTTAATAAACAAATCAAAACCAACCACAATGAGGTACAAAGCAATTAGTAAAGTCATCACACTATCCACCCAATAAATTTCATAATATTTCATCAACAAACCTCCGGTTAAAACCGCCACAGAGGCCATCATATCGGTTAACAAATGCAAATAAGCCGATTTCATATTCAAATTATGAGCCGCATCTTTACGAAGTAATAACACTGAAAATCCGTTAACAGCAATTCCTAAAAGTGCCAACCAAATCACTAGGTTAGATTCAATTGGTTCGGGCTGCATCAACTTTAAAATCGCGTGATAAATCAATATAAACGCCACAATAATTAAGGTGGAAGCATTGATAAACGCTGCAATTAATTCCGCTCTTTTGTATCCAAATGTGTGACTGATGGACGCTTTTCGTCGGGATAATTTGTGTGCCACCAAACTAAAAATCAGCGAAAGCACATCCGAAAAATTGTGCAACGCATCCGAAATTAAGGCCAAACTACCGGAAACAATGCCGCCAATTACCTGAGCAATCGTAATCAATGTGTTCAGTAAAATCGAATAAATTAAATTATTGCCTTTTACGTTGTGTTTGTGGATTTTTGGATTGGTGGACATTATGATTCTTTAATGTCATTAATAATGGCTAAAATTTGAAATTTTAACTTGGGTAAATCATGATGATAGGTATTCCAAACGGCATCATAATCAATTTTAAAATACTGATGAATCAAAAAATTTCGCATTCCTTTCGCTTCAAACCATGCCACTTCAGGATATTTTAATTTTAACTCATCTTCTACATGTGCTATAGCTTCTCCAATAATTTCAAAATTTCTAAGTAATGCATCTTGCTTAATCCAATCTTCTAAAAAATCACCATAAGACAAGTTTTTGGTAATTATCTCTATTTTTTCAATACATTCAATTACATGTTGAAGTCGAAATAAATTTCTTTCATTGTCCATAAATAATTTTTAAGTCATTAAAAATTGATTTTTTTAATAAAGGATGAACTGATTTTTCTGAAACCAAATCAATTTTTTTATTAAAAATGGATTGTAATTTTTGTTGAATTTGAACCAAACCAAAAAGCGAAATCGGTGAATTAAAACTATACATAATATCAATGTCACTCGAAGGTGTTTCCTCATTTCGAGCTACGGAACCAAACAATGCAATCCGTTTTGGATTATACGGTTTAAGTGTTTCAATGATAATATCTATTTCTTTTTGACTTAACATAGTACAAATTTACAAAAATTGAACAATAAGATTTTGTTTTTTAAACCATTAAGGAATTAAGGTTCATTAAGCTTTAGTTTCTTAATGGTTTAAATTGTTATGAACAACTTATTTTATTCACTCTATTCTGATGTCTACCTCCTTCAAAATCGGTTTTCAAAAACGTATCTACCATTTCCACCGCTTGCGGAATCGATGTAAATCGTGCAGGAATACTAATAATATTCGCATCGTTATGTTGTCTGGCTAAAGCCGCAATTTCTTTGGTCCAACACAGAGCTGCTCTAATGCCTTGGTGTTTATTTACGGTCATGGCGATACCGTTTCCGCTACCGCAAATGACAATGCCTAAATCCGCTTTTCCGGTTTCAACATCAGTGGCAACCGGATGACCAAAATCGGGATAATCCACACTATCAGTAGTATTAGTGCCGTGATTAATGACTTCGTGACCTTGTTTTTCTAAAAATTCAACAATGGCATTTTTATATTCCGGTCCGGCGTGATCGTTTCCAATTGAGATTTTCATGTGTAGTTGTGTTGTTATTTTTATCTTTACAAAAATAATCAATTTCAATCAGCTTAGGATGAAATTTAACGGTCAGGTTTGTTCATTTGATGATACTGCGTTGTATTGGGAATTACACATCCCGATTCCGCCCGAAGTTTTTGAAATATTACTGAAAGAAGCCAAAGATAAGCGGGTGGTTTGCACGTTAAACAGAAATTTTTCTTTTCATTGTGCGATGTTGCCTAAAAGCACTTTTCATTATATTTTATTGAATAAAGAAATATCTAAAAAACTAAATTTACATTTGAATGATGATGTGGAAGTGGAATTAGTGAAAGACGAAAGCAAATATGGTATGCCACTTTCGGAAGAAATGGAAGAGGTTTTTTTCAGTGATCCCGAAGGAAGCGAGTTTTTTCATCAGTTAACTCCCGGAAAACAACGCAGCCTAATTCATGTCGTTAATAAATACAAAAGTTCACAACTTCGAATTGAAAAATCATTCGTTATTCTAGAGCATTTGAAAAACCGTAAAGGAATTTTGGATTTCAAAGGGTTGAATGAGGACTTTAAGAATTTTAAAAATAGATAACCTCCCCCCGACCCCCTCCAAAGGAGGGGAAGACGAAAAGCTGAAAAACCTTCGTAATTTGTAGTTTTTTTAAACAAACTCAATCATAATAAGTAGCTTTGTGAAATTCAAAATCAATGTTAATTCGTGAAATCTGTGTCAAATAAATACGATTACATCATCCTAGGTTCCGGATTATCCGGTTTGCTAACCGCTTTTCGGATGGCGAATGATGCATGGTTTGATGATAAATCGATATTGATTATCGACAAAGAAATCAAAAACCAAAACGACCGAACCTGGTGTTTTTGGGAAGAACCGAATGGCGAATTTGATTCCATTTTATCTAAAAAGTGGGAAAAAGCATTTATAGGAAATCAGGACTTTCAACAATCATTTTCTATGTATCCTTATTTATATAAAATGATTCGTAGTCGCGATTTTTACAAATTAGTATTCGATATAATTTCTTCAAAATCTAATTTTACTTTTGAAAAGGATGAAATTTTAAGTTGGAAAACGATTGAAGATTCGGTTGAAGTACATGGGAAAAATCAAGTTTATACTTCAAATTTTTTATTGAATAGTTTTTTTGATGTGGATCCTATTCTCAATCAAAAAAAGTATCCATACTTAAAACAACATTTTATTGGTTGGTTTATTAAAACCAAAACAGAAATTTTTGATGATTCAGAAGTAAAATTTATGGATTTTACGATTGAACAAAACGGAAATACTCGTTTTATGTATGTTTTGCCGACTTCAAAAACTGAGGCTTTGTTTGAATATACTTTGTTTTCAGAAGATGTATTAGAAAAATCTGAATATGAAAATGCAATCAAAACATATCTTGAAAACCTTGGTATAAAAGACTATGAAATTGTGGAAAAAGAACACGGAAACATTCCGATGACATGTTATCCTTTTCATCAACAAAATTCGAAACGTATTTTATTCATTGGAATGTCAGGAGGTTGGACAAAAGCCAGCACAGGTTTTACGTTTTTCAACAGTAAAAAACAATCTGAAAAATTGATAGCTTTTCTAAAAAGCAATCAAAATCTAACCCAATATCATCAAAAAAACCGCTATTGGTTGTATGACTTAATTCTGTTAGAAGTCTTACATCAAAATAATGAAATGGGGGCTCAACTTTTTGGAACCCTTTTTCAAAAAAATTCAATTCAAGATATCTTCCGATTTTTGAATGAAGAAGGCACAATTTTAAGTGATATAAAAATTATGCTGACGTTACCTCAATGGCTATTTATAAAAGCTACTTTTCGGGCTTTGAGGAAGTTGGTGTAACCGTTGTTATTTATCCTTTGTCTGTAAACGGTTGATTAACAAAGGATAACTGATGATAGAAAACTGTAATAAACGTTAAATCTTTCCGTTGTTAACAGCATTTCATAATTGCTTGATATTCAGATAACATTAAATTAACATGGTTTGTTAATAAATTCGGATAGAATTTTAGAAGTATTTTAAAGAAGTAAAGAAATTTTTTCTAATCAAAAATTGGAATGAAAAAATCAACTTTAGTTTTGATTTTTTACTTTAAAATTATCAACTTTTTAAATTAGGTTGTCAACAGTTTTTCACAATAAACTTATTCAGAATCACAATTGGAAAATGAATGTTAACAACTGTTAATAAAAACTAAAAAAACGGTCATTTTCAAGTTTTTAAATTATCAAAAAGGTGTTGATAATTTTGTAAAACTAATTGAAACGTCATTTCAAATTATTTATCAAAAAAGTTTTTCTACAAATTAACACGCTATAATAACCATCATAAAATTAAAATTAATTTAAAAATCCTTTTTGTTGTTTTTAATAAATGTTGAAAACTATTCAATTTTTGGATGGAAGCAAAAAGTTAGAAGATGGAAGAAGTTTCAAGTTTTGAAGAATTTATTTTTTTATTTCTCAAATTTGACAAATCTGTGTTCTTTTTTATTTTTAAAAAGAGTAATTCTGTGCTTTCCTTGTTTTCTGTGAGAAACAACTATTCTACAATCCGAAGATGACTTTCTAAATTATCTAAGATACTCCGAACAAGTTCTTCATCATTGCGATGTACTTTTAATTTAATTCCGCCATATGCAATACTAGCAAAAGGATCGATCGAAACTATCGTTTCATTTTCAAAAAAATACGGAATACCTTCGTTTTCTAAAACGGATTTTAAAACTGAAATTTCAGAGGGCAAATTAAAAACAGCTACAGTAACAAAGTCTTTCATTTTACAAATTTGTATAAAGATACAAAAGTTATATTTTCAATAAATCTACTTTCTAAATTCTATTTTCTCCTATCTTATTCGTAATTTTCAGCATTATTAGAAAAGAATTATGAGTAAGAAACCAAAAAAACTAGGTAAAAAGAACAAAGATTTTACCGCACAGATTTTTAAAATTTTATCAAAAGAACCCAATAAATCATTTAATTACAAACAAATAGCTGCTGTTTTAGAATTAACTGATACCAAAAGCAGAAATGAAATTATCCGTGATTTAAAAATATTAAAAGCACAGGATAAAATTCATGAAACCGAAATTGGAAAGTATCAAATGGTTTCCAAAGCCGAATACTACGAAGGAACCATCGACATGACTTCCCGAAAAACCGGTTATTTTATTTGTGATGAATTGGAAGAAGATGTCTTTATTCCATTTATCAATTTGAATCATGCTTTGGATAATGATAAAGTTAAAGCCTATATTTATAACAGAAGAAGCTCACGTAGACCAGAAGCAGAAGTATTAGAAATTTTGGAACGAGCTAAAACGGAATTTGTGGGAGTGATTGATGTTCAGAAGAATTTTGCTTTTGTCACTACTACCAATGCTAAAATGTATACCGATATTTTCATCCCAAAAAATAAAATAGGTGATGCTGAACACGGTGATGTAGTTTTAGTAAAAATGGAAGATTGGCCAAAAAAAGCCGATAGTCCGTTTGGTTCAGTAATTAAGGTTTTAGGTAAACCCGGTGAGCACAATACCGAAATTCATGCCATTTTAGCTGAATATGGTTTGCCGTATGATTTTCCGATTGAAGTAGAAGCATACGCAAATAAAATTGATACTTCAGTTACTGAAGAAGAGATTGCTAAACGTCGCGATATGCGTAAAACATTGACGTTTACAATTGATCCAAAAGATGCAAAAGATTTTGATGATGCGTTATCGTTTGAAAAATTAGAGAATGGAAATTACGAAATAGGAATTCACATTGCCGATGTTTCCCACTATTTGCAAGAAGGAACGATTTTGGATGACGAAGCGTATAAACGAGCCACATCGGTTTATTTAGTCGATCGTGTGGTTCCGATGCTTCCTGAGGTGTTAAGCAACGATGCGTGTTCTTTAAATCCACATGAGGATAAATTTACGTTCTCAGCCGTTTTTGAAATTTCGCCAAAAACAGAGGTAATCAATCAATGGTTTGGAAGAACGGTGATTTATTCTGATCAACGTTTTTCGTATGAGGAAGCTCAACACATCATCGAAACCAAAAAAGATATTATTCAGGCTGAAATTTCGTTAACCGGAAAAGATTATAAAGTAGATGATAAAGTGGTGGAAGCTACATTAAAATTAGATGAATTAGCCAAAATTTTACGACAAAAAAGAATGGCAAACGGAGCGATTTCATTTGATAAAGTAGAAGTAAAATTCAATTTGAATGAACAGGCAGAGCCGGTTGGTGTTTTCTTTAAAGTATCCAAAGATGCCAATCATTTAATTGAAGAATTCATGTTGTTGGCCAATCGAAAAGTCGCAGAATTCATCGGAAAGCAAAAGAAAACCTTTGTTTACCGAATTCACGATGAACCGAATGAAGATAAATTAATCAATTTACAAACGGTGATTTCAAAATTTGGTTATAAAATCAACTTCAAATCAAAACAAGATATTTCAAAATCATTGAATAATTTATTGAATGAAGTAAACGGAAAAAAAGAGCAAAATTTAGTCGATACATTAACCATAAGAAGTATGAGTAAGGCAGTTTATTCTACTGAAAATATTGGGCATTACGGATTAGCGTTTGATTATTATTCGCATTTTACCTCGCCTATTCGTCGTTATCCTGATGTGATGGTGCATCGTTTGTTGCAGTATTATTTGGATGGAGGAAAATCGGTTTCGGCAGAAGTATATGAAGAAAAATGTGCTCATTCGTCTGATATGGAAAATTTAGCAGCTCAAGCCGAACGAGATAGCATCAAATACATGCAAGTAAAATACATGCAAGACCATAAAGATCAGGAATTTTTAGGAGTAATTTCCGGTGTAACCGAATGGGGAATTTATGTAGAAATCATCGAAAATAAATGCGAAGGAATGGTGCGAATCCGTGAAATTCGCGAGGATTATTATGTGTTTGATGAAAAACAATATGCATTGGTAGGTGAAGTTTCTAAAAGTATTTTACAATTAGGCGACGAAGTTTACGTTAAAGTTAAAAATGCCGATTTAGTGAAGAAACAATTGGATTTTCATTTTATTAGAAGGAAAGAATAGTTATTGAACTACAAAAAAATGTAAATAATTGAACCATATAAGTCATTTAAGTTTCACATTTTAGAACTTAAATGACTTATATGGTTAATAATATTGTTTTATTCTAACTACTTAAATCTGTAAAATGGTATTATTTTTGAGCTAGTCAATCATCAAAATCATCCTCTCATGAAAAAATTCATCCTCCTTTTAATTTTAATCACTTCTCCCCTTTTTGCTCAAAATATAACTAAGAATCCTGGCGATTTTACAACCGTAAAAATATTTGACAGAATTTCAGCTCAACTCATTCCATCCAATGAAAATAAAGTAGAAATAAAAGGTTCCAGAGCGGCAGAAGTGGAAGTGGTGAACAACAATGGCGATTTAAAAATCCGAATGCCGTTTCCAAAACTTTTAAAAGGCGAAGAAATTGAAGTAACCGTTTATTATAAAAAATTAGAAGGTGTTGAAGCCAGTGAAGGTTCCTATGTAAATGCAGAAAAACTGATAAAAGCGATTAATTTTAGTTTAAACGTTAAAGAAGGAGCAGAAATCAGAATAGCTTTAGAAGTTAAAAAAGCAACGATAAAAGCTACTTCCGGAGGAAAATTGAAAATTACCGGAACCACTGCAAATCAGGATATTATACTATCATCCGGTGCTGAATTAGAAGCAAGAAATTTTATTTCTGAACAAACTACTATTTCATTGAATGCCGGTGGAAATGCAGCTATTTTTGCTTCAGAATTTGTAGATGCCAAGGTTCGAGCCGGAGGTGATATTTATATTTATGGCAGTCCGAAACAAATCAATCAGAAAACGGTTTTAGGTGGTTCTATTAAAGAAATGAACTAAGAAATGTGTTCATTTGAATATTAAATTTTAAATTAGCATTTGTAAAGTTTGGGTTAAACTTGAAACCTGAAACTTGAAACCTGAAACATACAATTCATGCTTAACGATATTTTAGCTGCTATTCCGTGGGGAATTCTTTTGGCTTTTACCATTGGTCCTGTGTTTTTTGTACTGATAGAAACCAGTATTACCAAGGGTTTTAAAGCGGCTATGACGTTTGATTTAGGCGTTGTTTTTGGTGATTTGGTTTTTATTCTAATTGCTTATTTTAGTACCAATCAATTGTTAGAAAAATTAAAGGATGATCCAAGTTTATTCATCTTTGGCGGTATGATTATGTTTTTATTTGGCTTAATTTCTTTTATTAAAGAAAAAAGTAACAAAAAGAAGCATTTACAAACAGTAATAGAACCGGATATATTATCAAGAAATAATTATTTAGGATTGTTTTTCAAAGGTTTTTTATTGAATTTCATAAATATTGGAGTCTTGGGTTTTTGGGTAGGCATCATTATTGTTTTTGGTCCTAAAATGAATATGAATCCTAATCGAATTGTCCTTTTTATGTCGGTTATTCTCATAACTTACCTCATCACTGATATCATTAAAATCATTTTAGCCAAACAACTCAAAAATCGATTAACGCCTTATATCATTTATAAAATTAAACGTGTGATTAGTGTAATTCTTATGATTTTCGGGTTCTTTTTAATCATTCAAGGTTTTTTTCCAAAGGAAAAGGAATTGATTAAGGAGAAGTTTGAGAAGATGAAGGAGTGACTTATTTTTAGAGTTTTTTAAACTGAGTTTGTTATAAAGAAAGTTAAGTATTCAACTAGTAAAACATATATCAATACAATAACTCAATAAACAACCTCGTTTTCTATTTTCATTAACATCCATAATCATGAAAATTAAACTCTACTTACTCCCTTCTATTTTTTCTATTTTTTCAGTATTTGCTCAGGAAAAAGAGTCTTCTAACGTTTATAAAATTCCTCTAAATAGAGTTGCTGATATAAAAATTGATAAATGGATTCAAAACAAGCCTAAAGACACATTGTTAAACGGGAAGTTTTTAGTAATCAATTTTTGGCGAACAAATTGCACAGTTTGCGATGAAGGAATGAAAGAAATTGAAAAGCTAAAAAATGAATTTAAAGACGTCAATAATCTCTATTTCATCAATCTTACCGATGAAAAATCAACGGAAGTAAAAAATTATTTTAAACAACAAAATATTTCTACTTCCTTAATTGTTGCTTCAGACAAGCGAAAAGTAACCAATTTAAGAAGTAACGGTGAAAAAGAAATTTTTTATCCTATGGCGGCTTTAATTGATAATTCAGGAACTATAATCTTTGTCCATTTTCCGAAGTATATTGAAAAAGAAATTATTCAAAAAATGTTGGATGGAAAGTTAGAATCTTTTAGTGCTTTTCAGTTTTAAACGATTTCTTCATGATAAAATTTCAACTTATACTCTCTTTGCTTTTCTGTCAATTTATTTTGGCACAAAATGATACTGCGTCAGTTTCAAAACCAAAGTTGGGAGTAATTTCTGTTGATAAATTGAATGTGGTCTATCGTGGAATTCAAAATCCAATTTCAATTGCTGTACCAAACGCAAAAGCATTTACTGTTTCTGGATTAGGGGTAAAAGAAGAAAATGGTAAATATTATATTGCTCCCGGACAAGGAAATGAAGTGGTTGTTACTTTAGAAATTATTTTACAAGATGATTCTAAAGTGATTGAAGAACATGTTTTTAGAATAAAAAATTTAAAAAAGCATATAGCTAGAATAAATAATAAAAATTGTCAAAATTGTATTGTTTTGATGAAAAAAGAGGAATTAAAAGATGCTGAAATTTCATTTCATTTAGAAGATTTTCTCTATGATTTTTTAAATTTAAAAGTGACAAGTTTTGATTTATTTGTTTCAAATAAAAAGAAATTCCATATAGAAGGTAATAAAATTACGGAAGAGGTATATAAAGAACTATTAAATTTAAAAAAAGGAAAAAAAATATTTATATATAATATTGAATGTAAGCTACTTAGTGAACGTAATATTTTGATTCATCCAATTGATTTAATTGATATAAAAATTTCACATTGATTTTATTAAATTTTTAATCATAATGAGATTTCTCCTACCGTCGAAATGACAAAGTGATGCTAAAATTTACAATAAAAAACCTCCAAGTTTCCTTAAGGTTTCAGAGGCATCGCCCCCCCGATAGTAATCGGGAGAACCGGGGTACGCGGTTTTGCGTTATCTTTAATTAATTTTTTCTAAAAATTTACAATAAAAAAACCTCCAAGTTTCCTTGAAGGTTTCAGAGGCATCGCCCCCCCGATAGTAATCGGGAGAACCGGGGTAGACGGTTTTGCGTTATCTTTAATTAATTTTTTCTAAAAATTTAAAACAAAAAAAAGAGCTACCAAATTGGTAACTCTTTCAGAGGCATCGCCCGGATTCGAACCGGGGTACGCGGTTTTGCAGACCGATGCCTAGCCACTCGGCCACGACGCCTAATAATCGGATGGCAAATGTAATTAAAAAGTTTAAAGTTAAAAAACTAAACTTCAAAAAACTTTTGTAAAAGTAAACTTATTCTTAAAGTCAAGAGATCCTTCCTTCGTCAGGATGACAATTTTACGAAAAAAAACCGCAACCTTTTAACTCCCTACTCCAAACTATCAACTCCTATACTCCTCCATCACCACCGTAACAGCTTCTACATCGCCACCAATAGGTGGATTCAATTTAGAAACCGAAACAATTGCTCTTGAAACAGCCGGTATTTCATTAAAAATGCGTTTGATAATACGATGAGCAACGTGTTCCAATAACTTGGAGCGAATGGCCATTTCTTCCACCACAATTTTATTCAAATGCACATAATCTACCGTATCGAACAAATCATCTGATTCAGCTGATTTTCGCATATCGGTTTTAATTTCTAAATCAACCGAATAATCGGACCCGATTTTACTCTCTTCCATTAAACATCCGTGAAACGAAAATGTTCGGATATTTTGTAATTTAATAGTTCCCATTTGTTGTTTTTAATAAGTACACGGACAATTGCTGATGCCTTGAAAAACATCTAATCCAATTGTAACCATGTGTGTTCCGGAATTGTAATCAATCAATTTATTCAGTGTTACTTGATAAGAATAAGCGAAGTAAAAATTACTTCTTTTCAAACCCAACATTGGTCCAATATTCAATGGTTCTAGCATCTGATCATTCAAAAAACGATACGAAAGTCCTGCCCAATAATAATCTTCAAAGTTATAAAAACGAAGTTTCAAATTCAAATCGGTGGTTGATCTTTTATCACTTTCAAAATATTGAAAAAAAGCAGAAGGTTCAATTTCAACATCACTATTGGAACTACTTCTCCATTTATAACCGGTAAAAAACTGATAGTTTCTTAATTCTAACGGTTCAATATCATTAAAAATATCTAGGTTTTTATCTAATAAGTTGGCTACAGTAAAACTCCCATAAAATCCATTATTTCGGTAAAGAATACCAACTTCTGCATTATGATTGGTTAATCTTCTATCGTCAACTACTCCCATATCCTGACCATTAAAGTTTTCAATATCTATTCGAAATTGATTCAAATTATAAGAAATACCAAAAGATAAAAATTGATCGGCATATTTATCAATAACCAAATGATGGGCAAAACTAATTTTTGCTCCCGATTGTCTTGTATTTCCGTTTCTGTCGCTATATAAATAAACACCAATACCGGATTTGTCTGCAATTCGCATATCCGCAGCTAACGACATATTTCGGGGTGCATCTTTAATGCCGACCCATTGGGTTAAACCATTGGCACGAATTTTAACATGGTCGCCAATCCCGGCATATACTGGAGAAATCACGAACGGATTATCAGCCAAATATTGCGTAAAAGCAGGTAGGTTTAGTTCTTGTGCTTTTAGTTGAACAAAAGCAAGTAAAATGAAAAGTGGGGCTAATTTTTTCATGGTTGTAGGTTTTTGGGGTTAAACTCACTCCAAATTTGTGGCGATTTGGAGTGAGTTGTTTTTTTATTTTTATCGGTATAAGGTTACATTACCAACGTATTGTTTTCCTTCATAAAGTGTGATGGTGTACCAATAGTCTCCGGTAGGTAACAGAGCACCATTGTATCGTCCATCCCATTCGCCTTTATCACCGAATTGGGTTATAATTCTTCCGTAACGATCGAATACTTCAATTTTTGCATTTGGAAAGCCGTCTAAATTGTCCGGAACCCAAGTATCATTTTCACCATCATCATTTGGTGTAAAGAAATTTGGAATCTCAATATCAATAAACTCCATGGTTATTTGAGCTTCTGCAGTACATCCGTTTGCATCTTCAACCATTATGGTATAAACGCCACTTGCATAAATTTGAAATACTGATGTGCTTCCATAATTTATTCCATTAACATAATACGTATAATTACCGTTTCCTCCGGTTGCAAATGCTGTAATTTGATTCATGGCCGTTTCTGTCAATGTTAACGAAATCGGATTGTAATTTTCAATTGAAAATGATATTGTTTCAGAACACCCTAACTCGTGTAAAACGGTAACCGTATGATTTCCATCGGTTAAATTGGTAAACACATTTCCGGATTGAAAAGGACCACCGTCTAATGAATAACTTGTTTGTGAAGCAATTTGTTGAGCCACTTTGATTCGAACAGTATTGATTGTGGCACTTCCAAAACAATCATAATCAATCGTAATGCCAGGATTCAAGTCAATACCTCCTGTTACTGCAACTTCCAATGAAGTTTCACATCCATTCGCATCTCTTACAAAAATGGTATACGATTGTCCACCCGCCAAGTTTTCAAACAATACTTGGTTAACAACATAATTATTTTGATTGTTTAAACTCGTTGAATAAGGAGCAGTTCCACCCGTGATTCCAACTTCAATTGCTCCGGCATTGTCTCCCAAACATAAATCAGGGAACATGGTTACCAATGAAGCATTTAATACATCAGGTTGATTGATAGTAATTGACAATGGTAATGTACAACCAATTGCATCTCGAACAATTACTTGATAATTTCCGGCAGCCAAATTAGTATAAGAAGTATTGGTTGAGAAACTAGTCAAATTAGGTGAAATGGCATATTCTAATGTACCGTTTCCTCCTACAGCCGAAATTTGAAGACTTCCGTTTGTTAACCCATTACAAGTAACATTTGTTGTTGTTAAAGAGGCTTGAAGAGGAGTAAATGGATTGATAGTAAATTGAACTTGTTGTTCACAACCATTAGTATGTCTTACTGTGATGGTATGATTGCCAACAGAAACATTTATGAAAGTTGCTGATGTTTGGAAAGCTCCGCCATCAAGTGAATACGTTACATTATTCACCACCGCTGCATTTACAGTAACCGTTACGGTATTACCAACTACATTTCCGGTACAAACATACGCCACATCAACAGCAGGAGAAATTGTAACTGGTGCATCTAAGGTTACAGGAATAGAGGAAATACAACCATTGGCATCTCGAATGAAGATTGTATAAGTTTGTCCACCGGTTAAGTTAGCATACGTAAATTGATTCGGTACAAAATTATTTTGGTTGTTCAAACTTGTTGAATAAGGAGCAACTCCGCCGTTTACAGCAATTGTAATGCTTGCGTTACCATCGCCTGTACATAATTCTTGTACCAATGCAGAAACACTTGGATTCACAACGGTTGGTTCAGTAATGATTACTTGAAGCGGAACACTACATCCAATTCCATCTCGAACGATAATGTCATACGTTCCGGCAGCTAAATTTGTAAACATATTGTTTGCTGTAAATGTGGTTAAGTTCGGTGAAATAGCATATTCTATCGTACCGGTTCCTCCTGAAAAAGAAACGGTTACACTTCCGGTAGAACCACCGTTACATAAAACGTTTTGTACATTCGATAAAGAAGCATTTAAGGGTTGATTATCATCAATATTCAATTCAATAGTTTTTGTACAACCATTCGTATGTTGAACTGATATAATATGATTTCCGGCGGGTACATTTATAAATAGATTTGAAGATTGATACGTTCCACCATCTAAGGCAAATTGAACATTTCCAATTGCACTTGCATTCACTGATACCGTCACAACATTACCCGGAACATTACCGGTACAGTTATAAACAACTGACTCAATAGCCGGAATTACTTCTACCGGTGCATCTAAAAAGATGTAAGCAATCGTTTCACAACCATTTGCATCTTTTACAAAAATGAAGTAATCGGTTCCTCCTGCTAATCCTGTGAAAGTAAGTTGACCTTCTACAAAAGCACTTGGATCTTGGTTGTTCAAACTGGTTGAATAAGGAGCGGTTCCTCCGCTAATGGTAACGGTAAAAGAACCATCATTATCGCCTAAACATAAATTTTGAACTACCGATGTTAAATCAACATCAGCTACTAATGGAGCAGGTTCTGTGATTTGAATTGGCAACAGTATAAAACAACCGTTTTGATCTTGAACGATAATATCATAATTACCGGGGGCCAAATTATTGAAGGTTCCGGTGTTGAAAAATTGATTTAAATTGGGTGATATAGCATATTGAACTGTTCCTGTTCCACCTGTCGTTTGGATGGAAACACTTCCGTTTGCACCACCATTACATAAAACATTGTTTACGGTTAAGTTGGAAATCATCAGTTCTTGCGGATCAGTAATTTGAATAACTCCTGAAACAGCGGTACAATCTACACTTACCACTGAAACCACATAGTTTCCGGAAGGTAAGTTGGTAAAAATTCCACTTGTCTGAGGACCGGCAATAACATTGTTTGAAGCATCTAATAATGAATAATTGTAATTTCCTAAACCTCCGGTTGCATTTGCAATAATGGTTGCAGTACTTTCACCGAAACAATTAATGTTGGCACTGCTTAAATTTAAATTCAAATTAAGAGCCGGAATTGCATTAATAGTAATTTGATTGGTTTGAACTACCGCACAATTATTAGCGTCTCTTACATAGAATTGATACGTTCCGGGACCAACATTGTAAACCGTTGTATTGGTAAAAGTAATTCCATCAGTACTATATTGATAAGGAGCAGTTCCGCCTGAAGCAGAAACAGTGATAACCGCATTATTTGTACACGTAAGAGAACTTGTTAAGCTTAATGTGGCTACAACTGATGAAGGTTCTGTAATGGTCACTAAATTGGTTGTAAAATCACAATTCCACCCGTCTGTGATGGTGATGCTGTAAATTCCGGCACCTAATCCATTAAATGTTGGACTTGTTTGACCACCTGAACTACTCACAATAGAAGTTCCTGAGGCATTATAAGTATTTAAAATGTATTGATAAACACCTTGACCACCCGTTACATTTGTTGCGGTTACCGAAGCATTTGTATCACCATTACAAAGTAAATTAGAATTAGTAACAGTAAGATTTGCTGAAATGAAACTCGGTTGAATCAAAATTAAAGTTGAACTAACCAAACATCCTCCGGCATCTTGCACAGAAACAGTATAATTTCCGGCCGCTAATCCCGTAAACAAGGAGTTAGTTCCGAATGGTTGAAGAGTTGTAGCAGTCGTATTGTTAACCAATTCAAATTGATACGTTCCCCATCCTCCGGTAGCATTGGCAAATATTTCACCTAAGTTATTAGTACATGTCACATTTGCCGTTTCATTTGCCGTTAATACCAATGGCTCACTTGGAGAAGCAATCACCATAAAGTTAGAGGTTGCAGAACAAAACGGTGATTGCGTTGCTGTTACAATTGCTTGATAACTTCCGCCTGATAATCCTGAAATCACAAATGGATTAACAGAAGTCGTTCCGTTACCGGATGCAACAGTGTTTCCTTGTATATCATTTACTACATACGAAATTGTACCCGAATAACCGGATACGTTCACGGTTATTGTGCCATTTGAATCACCAAAACAAGTTACCGCAGAAGAATTAAGAATATTAGCTTGTATGGTATTGAAAGGTGCAATAACATAAGGAGCACTAATAAAATAACATCCTGTTACATTATCGGTTACTTGGAAAGTGTATGAACCTGGAGTGGTTAATGTAAAGTTGGCACTAAAAACTCCACTACCAGGAGTTATTGTCGGTTGACTTCCTAAAGGTAATAATGCAAAAGTAAAATCACCCGAACCTCCGGTTACATTAATTTGAACAGTTCCATTGTTGGTACAGGTTAAATTAGTTATTGTTGTAGTAGTAACCGCTATAATAGTTGGTAGCGGATTAATATTTACAACAGTTGTTGCTAAACAATTATTAGCATCGCGAACAGTCACAGTTATGTTTTGGACATTTCCATTATCTGCAATTGTAAAGGTGTTGGATGCAAAGAAATTTGTTCCATTAATGCTATAAACATAAGGAGCTGTTCCAAAAGAAGCTGTTGCAGTTATGGTTGAAGTTTGAACCACATTGGAAGCATTACAAGCGAAATCGGTAGCGGTTGCTATAACTGTTAATAAAGCAGGTTCAGTGATAACAACAACTTGTTGTAATGAACAATTTCTAGCTGAAGTAACCGTAATTGTATATGTTCCGGCTGATAATCCTGTGAAAACGCCATTGTTTTGAGAAATAGGAGCGTTTACGCCATCGGTTAAAACATAAGTATAAGCAGGATTATTATTAGTTGCCGGTAATGATACCGTAATATTTCCGTCATTTCCTCCAAAACAACTTACATTATTCTGGGTTGTGGTGAAAGTTACAGGCGTTGCAGGCTCTAATTCTATTGGAGCTTGAGCAGAACATCCTGTGATTGTGTCATTTATTACCACCACATAATTTCCGGAAGCCAATCCGTTGAATATCGGTGAAGCTTGAGCAGCTACAATTATGCTACCAACATTGTTTTGTAACTCGTAAGTAAAAGTTCCGCTTCCGCCGAAAGGAGTTACCGTAATAATTCCATCATTGTTAGCACAAGATGTTTGGGCTGTAATGGATGGAGTTAAATTCAATGGAGCTGTAATGGTAAGATTTACAGTTTGCGTACAGCCATTAAAATCTCTTACTCGAATAGAATAGTTTCCTGAATTTAAATTGGTATAAGTAAATGTTGGAACCGTTTGCGTTTGGAAAGTTCCACCATTTAAACTGAATGTGTAAGGAGCTATTCCCGCAGTTGTCAAGGTAACTTCAATAGTGAAATTTCCTTGTGAAGCGGTACATAAATTGGTTACCGATGCGGCAATTTGTGGTGCAGGATCGGTAGGAACAAAAACAGGTGCAGCTTGAATACAATTATTCGCATCTCTGATATAGACCACATAATTTCCACCTTCTACGTTGAAAACATTGGTAGCACTACCAACCCAAGTTCCCACCGTAGGGGCCGGATTTCCTGCCGGTACTAATTGGAATTGATAAGGAGCAGTTCCAAATTGACCCGTGGCTGTAATGCGTCCCCTGTTTGGATTACAGTTGTCGTTACGGATAACATTGGCAGTCACTTGAAGCAAATTAGTAGATTGAGATATGGTAAATGTTGAAGATGCACTGCTGCAACCTGTTAAAGTTCCACCATTTTCGGTGAATAGGATATAATAAATTCCTGGAGCTAACGGACCTAAATTAGTCACTGAAATTGGGCCTCCTGTTGTTACAGAAGTTCCTGATATTCCGGTTGAAGTATTGGATTGTGAATTAAATACTTCATACGTAACACTTGTTGTGGAAGCATTATAATTATTGAATGTAAAATTTACAAAGCCATCATTGTTTCCGGTACAACTTACATTTCCAATTACATTTAAAACAGCTGATAGATTAGAAGGCGTATTGATTGGTGTATCAGCTGTTTTAAAATAATAACAATCAGTTACTAAATCATGTACTACAAAAGTGTACGTAACACCCGGAACTAATCCCGTAAAAGTAGAAGTTTCAGGAGTGCCCGCATCTGCCGGTTGATAACTAGAAGAATAAGGTAGCGTATTGGTTTCCAAAATAGCAAATTCATATGAACCGCTACTAACGGCAGAAGTTACCGTAATTACGGCAGTTCCGCCATTCACACAATCCGCTGTTGAAGCTGAAACATCAATAATCAAATCGCTTGGTGGCGACGCGATGATAATGTTATCAATCATCAATAAACAACCGTTTGCATCAATTACTTCCACATTATAAATACCAAAATTTAAAATTGGGAAGGAATGATTTTCATTTGCAACACTAGTATAAGATGCAATAAAACCAAAATTATTATTTAAAACATATGTATATGGAGCTGTTCCACCGGCTACACCTTGCACGATTATTTGACCATAAGAAGTACCACCGGGATTGTTACAGGTTATATCAATTGTTGATATAGTAAATGTAATCGGATTGGGTTCTGTTAACGTTATAGAAGCTATATCAGTACACGAATTGGCATCTGTTAACGATATTTGATAAGTTCCGGCAGTTAAACCAGAAGTTTGAGTTCCGTAATTTACACCTGTAGTAGTATTGATTACTTCTAGAACAAAAGGAGCTAATCCAACCATGTTATTCGTGTTGATTTGAATTTCACCGTCATTCCCTCCATGACATAAAATTCCACTTACCTCAATAACAGAAATGATTTCAGGTAAAGTTAACGGATTAACCGTGATTGTTTGACTGTTAAATGTACAACCTTGTGCATCAGTTATCAAAAATTGATAATTTCCGGCATTGGCAGTTGAGTATGTAAAGTTGGTTCCAACCACATTTACAGCTGTTCCCAAAGCTCCGCCATTAAAAGAAACTTGATAAGTAAATGGGGTTAATCCACCAGAAATGGTAGCTGAGATTAAAGCATTTGGTGATGCTGTACAATCTAATCCTTTCGTTAATGCAACATCTCCTGTTAAGGTGGGTTGAATAGTTTGTGAAACAGTTGTAGAACATCCATTAGCATCTGTTACAAGCACAGTATAACTTCCGGGAGTTAAATTAGTAAACGTATTTGAATTTTGTGATGGGTTTCCGTTAATACTATATGTATAAGGAACTACACCACCCGTTACTGCAATTACTAATGTAGCCCCATTAGCGTCAAAACATAAATCGGATGACGATGCAATTACAGCAACAGGATTCGTGGGTGTAGTTAGGTTGAACGTGTTGCTCACAACACAACCATTGATATCGTTAACCGAAATAGAATACGTTCCGGTTTGGTTTAAATTTGAAAATGTAGCATTTGATTGCGGACCAACTACTCCTCCATTGGGAAGCGTAAGTTGATATTGATAACTTCCCCATCCGCCGGCTGCTGTAATGATTACACTTCCATTTGCATTACAACTGATAGGATTGGCTACAAATGTAAAAGATAACGCACTACTTGGAGCTTGAACAATTACGGAAGCCGTATCGGTACAATTTGTAACAGTGTCAGTCACAGTTATGGTATAGGTTGATGCGACTAATCCGGTTAAAGAAATGGTATTTAAAGTCGCATTATTTCCTGAAGCAACCACCACATTTGCACTATTTACAACTTGATAATTGTATGGATTAGTATGCGTTACTGCAAAAGAAATTACACCATTTGAAGCTCCAAAGCACACTACGTTGCTGATTGTTTGACCAATTACATCAATTGTAGGTAATGGATTAATTGTATAGGTTTCTTGATACGAACAACCATTGCTATCGGTTACTTCAAACGTATATGTTCCGGCAGTTAGTCCTGCAAAAACAGGATTGTTTCCGTTGTTAACCGTTTGTCCTGTTGGAGCAATTATTTGATAGGTAAACGGAGCAGTTCCACCAACTGGTGTAACAGTTACAGTTGTATTTTGTGCCGGACAAGTTAAGGCAGTTGCACTAAAAGTTACATCCGTTATTTGATTAGGTGCTACAAGAGCAACACTATTGGTTTGGAAAACACAACCATTTGCATCTTGAATATAAATAGAATAATTTCCTGAAGCTAATCCTGAAAATTCAGAGGAAGAAACAAATGTCACTCCATCAATACTAAATTGGTAGGGAGCAGTTCCTCCGGAAATACTACCCGGAACGATGTTAATGGTTCCGGCATTAGTGATACAAGTATAATTTTGTGTTATTTGTGTTATTCCGGTTATTTGAGTGGGTTCAGTAATCGTGAATGAAGTCGAAAAATCACAAACTGTACTTCCTTGTGTTTGTATCAAAACAACGCTGTAGTTACCTGCCGGTAAGTTGTTGAAAATACCCGAATTGTTTGTACTAATTACATTTCCATTGGCATCAATTAATTGATAAGTAATTTGATAACCGTTTGAATTGGTTATCGTATAACTGATAGATCCATTAGTTGCATCTTGGCAAAGAATATTTTGAATTGTTGTTGTAAAAGTCACATCTGGAGAAATAGAAATGGTTACCGGATTGGAAGTTGAACTACAATTATTTCCATCCACAACTATAAAAGTATACGTTCCTGGTGTTGAAATCGAAAAATCATTACCTGCTTGAAAATCAGCAGCTGTTGGATTTTGAGCAACACCATTTATAGAACCAATTGCATAAGAATATGGAGGATTTCCACCGTTAGCAACAACAGTTATGATTCCGGAATTACAACCAATATTTTGCGTAACTGTTGCAACAACTGCTAAATTGTTTTGATCTAAAATAGTTACTGTTCCGGTAAATGAACAACCATCTTCTGTAACAACTGAAACAGTGTAAGTTCCTGGATTTAAACCATTAAAGGTATAATCATTATCAACAACCCATCCGCTTGTAGCACTAATAGGACTTGTAATACTAAATTGATATTGCGGTTGAGCTCCGTTTGCCTGAACACGAATACTTCCAAACCCGTTACAATTCGTATTTTGAGGAATTAAGTTGACTTGAAAATTGTTTTGTTGAATTCCAATATTTGGTAATTCAAATACGCAACCATCTGTTACACCAATTTGTGTCACTAGAACCGTGTAAACTCCGGCAGTTGAAATTGAAAAAACCGGATTGTTTTGATAGGGAACTAAAACGCTACCCGTAATTTGATCAACCAACTGAAATTGATAATCAGAAGGAAGATTCGTTATCGTGATACTTCCCGGCGTGTTACAAAGAATGTTTGTTGATACATATTGAATATCCAATAAATTCGTGTAAACATTAAAGTAAAAACGCGTAAAACAGCCATCTTGATAGTTGATAGTCAAGCGATATTGTCCGGCGGTTGTTACATTAAAATTGGCACCTGTTCCTACTTGATTCCATTGACAAGAAGGATTATTGTTGGCACAATTCGCAATTCCTACAGCAGGACAACTAGCTTCATTTAATACTTCCCAAATAATACTCGTAGCATCACTAATTCCGGTTTGAATGAGTTGGCTATCATTCGTTCCGCATAAGAAAATATAAGGTAATTGTTCCCCATTATTTGGACAAGTTACTACTTGATCTGCAAACGGAATAACCGGATTGGTTTGAGTTGCTCCAAACAACAATACATTAAACGTTTGAGTAATACCAATACATGGTGGAGGTGCAGTATTCACAACCGTATAGGTTCCAACAGCAGAAACGGTAATGGATTGTGTATTTCCAATAACCGCACCGTTACTATTATACCAAGTATAAGTGTCATATCCATTAGCGGCAGTTAAAAGTAAACTTGTTCCACACAAATAAGCTTCTGTTGAAAATATACAATCGTCAATATCAACCAAGAAGTTTGCCGGACCGGGTTGACCAAATCCACAACTGTCTAGTCCGGCAAAACTTGGATCATTTGATATCCAATTGCTATTTAATACTCCTCTATAGGTTGTATAGGCTTGATTTTGAATTAAATTCGAACACGCATCTTCTAATTCACTACACGTTGTAGCTACTTGAACTCGTATGCGTATAGTATAAACAGGATCGCCTATTTCTACTAAATTATTGGGTATAGTAAATACCAATTCGTCTAATCCAGGATCATGAGTGAAGGTTACCCCGGGAGCTCCACTTAAATCAGCCGAAATAAAACTGGTGTTGATTGGTAAAATATCTCTTATTGTAGTATTTGTAGCATCATCATTTCCTACATTTTGAAAAGTTACTACATAATCTAAAAATTGTCCCAGGTTAACATCAGCCCCACCGATGTCGTTTCCTGCTAAATCTTCGACTGTTTTTACTAATTTAATATCCGGTTCTATGACTTCAATGTTAAAAGCATTGAAGAACATAAAGTAAGTATCTTGTGTTGAGGTTATTCGTAATGTTGCCGCTGTTTCATTATTCGGAATTACACTATTTAAAGGGTTGGCAACATTGATGATGTCACCATCATATCCAAGTGTATTTAAACTGTTTGGCACTCTGTTCAGAAAATCAACATTATCTAATGTTAATCTACTGTTGAAAAAATTATTTGTTGCATTTAGCGTGTTTCCTAAAGCAGTAAAAGTTGCATTCGAAGCCGCTCTAAATAAAAGTTGGTCACCGGTAATTCGGTTGTCGCCTTCCAAAGCAGCTGATGCAAGTTTAGCCCGAACAGGAAAAGGTGGTGGCAAAGTAGTAAAACCGGAATAGTTAATATCTGTTTGACCAATTGTAGCTCGCACTCCGGCAAATCCATCATAAGCGGTAATAAATTTTCCTGTCATGGTTGGATTTTCATACACAAAGAAAATGGTCCAACCACCCGAAACCCCTCCTCCATTGACAAATCCTTGTGTTGCACGTATGTTTGCTATAGTGTATTCTCCTTCCGGATTAGTTAAACCGGTAACTAAAGAAGTAATATCAGCATAGCAGGCATACGGACTATTGGCAACAAAATCAGGACTTGTAAATCCGTCAAAAATCAGTTGACCGGTAATATTTTGATAGGTTCCTCCCGGTAATTTTAATTTAACTTGGTTAAAATCATTTTCGCGGATGTTGTCTCCATCTCCCGGAGAAGTTGAAAAACCATTGTTAAAACGATAGGTCGCTGACCAATATAAACCGGCATATACAATTTTATTACAACCGCTTGCAGGAAGCGTTAAAGTTGCACTGCTTGAACTAAAGGTAGAAGCATCTCCATCAATATCAATATATTGCATATTGAGATTATCATTGAACTCTGATGCATTTCCGGTATCATTATACGGAGTATTTGGACCGTTAGAATTGGTTTGTCTGTTTACAATTCCATTAGAAATAAGAGTCATATCTCCTTTTAAATTCCGTTGGTACCGAACCGAAAAAGGAACAGCAACTTGGGCAAATGTGGCTAAGGAAACAAGCATAAAACAACTGAGTAGGGCAATTGTTTTAAAGTGTGGTATTTGGGGCGTTTTCATTTTGGGGTGTTATTTGATGTTAATGTTCATTATCCAAATTTCTTCAAAGTAGGTGTCGTCCACATTCGTATAATAAGTGATTAGGGCTTCACTCCAATCCGAATGTTTTTTTAAATACACATACCTAAAATTGTTTTTTGGGTTAATAAAATAATGGGCGTCTATACCTTTTTTCTTTAGCTTTTGAATAAAATCATCAGCAAAAGCAGGTTCAGAAAAAACATTAGCAATAATGTAAAATCCGGGTTCTTGATTTTCTACTTGTAAAAAATTTCCTTTTTTGGCAGTAGCTCTTTTTTTCTCGGTCAGTCTGGAATAGTACTCTTTGATTTCTTCATCGGTTAAGGTAAATTTTGAGTTGGTATTTGTTTTTGGTTCTTCTTTTTTGAGTTGGGAAATTTTAGCTTCCAATTCATTTTGTTTTGAATTATTTTTTTGAGTTGACAATTTGATTTCTTCTCTTTTAGTAGAAGACTTCATATTAGATAATTTGTTTTCTAAATCACTTTTACTTTCTTTTTTGGCTGGGCTATTTTCGTTTTTTATAGTTGTTTTTGTGGTAGTTTCGATTGTTTTTTCCTCCGTAACAGTGGTTGATTTTGGTTCACAGTTACAATCTTTTTCAGCAATGGTTTTTTCTAAACGCTCAATGTATTGCATCATGTTGTCAATGCGTTTTTCAAAATCACCCTTTTTTAATTGTTCTTCAGCATCTTGTTTCAAAATGATTTCCAATAGTTTTAGATGTCTTTCATCCAACGTCATTTTTAATTTTTCAACTTCAATTTCTTTGTTGTACGTTTTTGTATCTTCATTTTCCTCATTTTCGTATTCCTCCTCTTCTTCCATTTTAACAATTGCTTTTGAAGGTTTTTTCTTTTTCAAAGCTGTTTTCTTTGACTTTGGAGTCGGTTCAATTACAATCGGTTCTTCAGCAATGTCTTCATATTCTTCTTCCTCTTCTACCATTTCATCCACTTCTTCTATAGGTTGTTTGATAGCTTTTGGTTTTTTTGCCATAACTGTAGTTTTCTTTTTTGGGAGAGCTTTTCTTTGTACATTTTCCTCATTTTCTTTTCCGGCAAATCGATAGGAAAGCGTAATTTCATGCGTTGGGCCAAAATTTACTAATCCATCGTTTATCACTCTTTCATACGCATAACCCAACGATAATTTTTTGGTAAAATGAGCTCCAACGCCAATATTTACGCCATAAAAATCATCAATCCCGGCTTGCACCCAACCTAAATTTGGGAAATTGGTTATCACCGAACCACCATACACAAAATCATCCGTTTGATTCATTTTTCCTCTGGCAATCAATCTAAAAAATCCGTTTTCAAACAAGCCTTCTTGGTTTTGCATATCATGATGGTACATAATATGTCCTGTATAGGTTTTTTGCGAATAATCTTGAACCATTTCGCTGGATTTAAAATCATAATCCACAAAATTTTCAGCATAAATTCCAAAATCAAAACTTCCCCAGGTTACATTCAATGCCGGTTTTATTGATAATAAGGAGTTATTCCGCAACGCCATAATAGCAGGATCAGGCTCGTTGGTTACAGCTCTGTTTCGATCCACACCACTATTGTAATAAGCGATGTTAAAACCTAGTGTTAACTTTATTTTTTCACGAATAGGAATTTGATAAGCATAGTTTCCTACGCCACCAAAACTGGTAATAATTCCTAAATTTTGTTGATAAATTCCAATCCCCACTCCTGCTCTTTCTCCATATTTCCCTGAATAAGAAAGCATATATAATTCAGGTGAATCATCAAATTGAATCCATTGATTTCTGTGATAAAGTGTGAGGTAGGAATCATTTTCACGAACCACAGAAAATGTTGGATTCATCATGAATCGATTTAATAATAAAGTGTTTTGCGTTGGTATCGTAAACGTCAATACAGGAGCATCTTGTGCTTGCAAATTAGCAAGCACAAATCCTGTAAATAGTAGTACCAACTTTCTTAACATGTTTATTCGATTACGGTTATAGAACCCCTTTTAATAATTTCGTCATTTTCAGAAATGGTATAGTAAAATACCGGTTCTGTTTTGGCATATTCTAAAGTTGAATTAGGCCAGTTGTTTTGATAATTTCTCGCTCTGAAAACCACTTTTCCTTTAGGCGAATAAATAATTACTTCTACCTCTTCTTTGTTCACATATTCATTCGGAATTGACCAAAAATCATTGATTCCATCGCTATTTATTGTAATTACATTTGGTACAACAATGCTTGTGTTTTCAACTACTGTTACGGTGAATGATTTAGTGAATTCACAATCTCCTATGGTTCCGATAATGGTATAAGTTCCGGCTTGTGAAACAGAAAATGTATTGCCGGTTGCAATGATTTCATTATCTAAATACCAGGTATAATTATCTACACCACTTGCAATTACTTCTCTTGAACCGCCTTGTATAATTGTTATCGCATCGGCTATGTTTAATGTAATTCCATTTGTGGTGATGACATCAACAGCAATAGTATTCGATGAATATGTACATCCAACATAATCAATCGTCATAAAATAATTGCCGGGTTCGGTTACGGTTATTGAATTTCCGGTACCGATTTCAGCGTTATTTTCAATAGAAAACCAGGTGAGAATATAATCCGGATTTGTAATATCTGATGATAAGGTTACGCTTCCTCCCGATTCGCATAAAACGCCTTCAGATGATAAACTAAAATCATCTGAAATACCCAACTTTATTTCTACAACATTTGAAATAACAGAACTAAAACCTGGAATGGAAACGCGTAATTCATATAAACCATTTTCTAAATAAGACGCAATGTTATAAGTTGTAGTAGAGGATGAAAGTACTAATTCTCCATCCTTAAACCATTCATATACATAACCATACGAATTGTTTAAAACGGATATTGTTTCGGAAGCACTAACCGCATTAAAGTTTGTAATTGATAACGTTGCTTGTTCACTTTCACAAGGTGAATAAACAGCATTTGCTGCAATTGTTATGTTGAAAGAATCAGGATAAACCAATTCAGTGACCGCCTCTTGTGTTGCATTACAACCTGTTGTTTGTGTTACAATTACTTTGTAAATACCGTTTTGTGTTACATTGATTGATGAACTTGTTTGACCGGAAATTATAGCGTTATTTCTAAACCATTCAAATGTTGGGTTTACAGCGTTAGTTGTTACTGTTATTGTTTTTGTTTCTCCCGGCATAATGATGGAAGTTGCAGGTAAATTCAACGTTGCAGTTATACTATTTTGTTGTAAGTTCAAGGTGTTTGAAGTAGAAGAACAAGCTCCTATGGATACAATTAAATGATAATTCCCCGTTTGATTGGTAGTATAATTTGATTGAGTGGCACCAGTAATTAACGTATTATTTCTATACCATTTATAGGTATATACACTACTATTAACGGTACTGTTAAGTTGTACTGAATTTGTTCCACACAATGTACCATTAGCTGAAATAACCGGTGTTGGGAGTTGTAAAGCAATTGAAACGGCATTGGATTCAATGGGTGTAAAGGTTGGAATGCTTACCCGAAGTTTGTAGGATCCGTTTTCTGTTGCATTATTAATGATATGTGTTGTTCCCGTAGCTCCTGCAATTGGAGCATTATTTAATAACCATTGGTAGGTGAAGTTTGAATTTGGTAACGTAACAGGAACATTTCCGCTAGCGGTTTGGGCTATGATTGAATTTAATGACAATGTAGAAGTAGTGACATTACACGATTGATAATCACCGGAATTTTGAATAGTTACCGTAAAACCAATTGGATATTGTACCACAACCGTCAATTGTTCAGAAATCGCACAACCTTGTGTTTCTGTAACGGTTAGTTGATAAGTACCCGGTTGTGTAACAGTATAATTGGCCGTAGTTGCACCTGCTATAACTACGTTATCTTTTCTCCATTGATACGTAGGTGTTGTCGCATTATTAACGGAATTAATTTGAAGTTGTTCACCGGGAATCAATACTTCTGTTGTATCTACATTCCAGTCCACTTCTAATTGAATTAATTCTAAAAAGATAGCATTCGATTCAAAAACACAACCACCAAACGTAATTATTAACTTGTAAGTTCCTTCTTGTGAAGCATTATACGTTGGTCCGGTTGCTCCCGAAATGGCAACATTATCTTTAAACCATTGGTAAACGTATCCTGTATTTTGATGTGAAGATGTTAAAAGACGTGGTGTTCCATTACATATATAAACGACATTTCCGGCGGATGAAATCGATAAATTGATTCCGGCAGTTACATTTACAATAACAATATTGGAATAGGAATTCATCACACAACTTCCATAATCTACAATGGCATAATAATTTCCGGATTGGGTTACGGTTAGTGATGAACCGTTTGCTCCGGCAACTTCAGCAAAATTACGAAACCATTTATAGGATAAACCGGAATAGAATAATGGAGAAGCTGAAGTTCCTGTGTTATCAACTTGTAAGGTTGTATTTCCTCCTTCGCAAAATGAAACGGTACTTACATTATTATTAATTGAAAAGGGTTGATTGTGAATGGCATAATAAGCAGAAAATGCTACACTATTTGAACTTGTTACTGCCGGAGCTGTGCTTCTAACTCTAATTCTGTACGCTTCACCGGCAACAGTTGTGGGCATAGCAAAAGAAACATTTACCGGAGAAGTGGTACTGGTTGAAGTAGTTAATGTGGTTGGTGAGCTAAAACTTCCGGAAGAATTGGATAATTCAATAATAAATTGGTTTCCGGCTTGAAGATTGGAAACCGGGAAAAATGTAAAACTAAGATTATACGAATTAAATCCTTGAGAGGCACAAGCTTGAGTAAAGCCTAGTGAAGGTGTTCCAAATACAATGGTTTGAGCATACCCTCCTCCATTGCTGTTGATAAGCAAGTAAAGCAAAGTAGTAAGAAAATAGCTTGCAGGGGTAATTTTCCAAACCATAAAACATTCTTCATGTTAGATTGCTCTTACCCCAAAAGCAATCGGTTGTTATTTTTTGTAATTTAAACAGTCACTACACTACATTTAATTACGAAAAAAACGATAAATGGTTTTTATTTTTTATCTTTTTTTGGATTTTGTTTTTCTAAAATTATATAAATATTTAGATAGCAAATCAAAATTAACATTAAAATCGATGAACGGTATTCAAGTTTGTGGGAAACCGTAAATGAGCGTATTGAAAACCGTAAACGCTAGTGTAGATGGTCGATTATTTAGAAAAGCAATACCTTTTTGATGACATTTTTTATAAAATCATTTTTCTATTAATCGCTATTTTTTTACGTATTTTTGTGGCTCATTTTAAGGAATTATGTCAGAAGAAAAGTCGCTCAATTTTATTGAACAAATTATTGAAGAAGATTTAAAAAACGGTTTTCCAAAAGAAAAACTTCGTTTTCGTTTTCCGCCTGAACCAAACGGGTATCTTCACGTAGGTCACGCCAGTTCAATTTGTTTGAATTTCGGATTAGGAATTGATTATCAATCACCAGTAAACTTACGTTTTGATGATACCAATCCTGCCAAAGAAGAACAAGAATACGTTGATGCAATAAAGCGTGATGTTCAATGGCTTGGTTTTCAGTGGGCTGAAGAACGATATGCTTCTGATTATTTTCAAGAATTATATGATTGGGCGGTTGAATTTATCAAAAGTGATAAAGCGTATGTGGATAGCCAATCTTCTGAAGAAATGGCCAAACAAAAAGGCACACCAACTCAAGTAGGAACCAATAGTCCATTCAGAAATCGTTCGGTAGAACAAAATCTGGACCTTTTTGAACGTATGAAAAACGGTGAATTTCTTGAAGGAACGCACGTTTTACGTGCCAAAATTGACATGGCTTCTACCAATATGTTAATGCGTGACCCAATCATGTATCGCATTTTGCATAAACATCACCACAGAACAGGAGATAAATGGTGTATTTATCCCATGTACGATTGGGCTCATGGCGAAAGCGATTATATCGAAGGTATTTCACATTCCCTTTGTACATTAGAATTTTTACCACACAGAGAATTATACGATTGGTTTTTAGACCAAATTTATGATGCGAATAAAGTTCGTCCGAAACAAAGAGAATTTGCCAGAAGAAACCTTTCTCATACGGTTGTAAGTAAACGAAAATTACTGCAATTAGTGCAAGAAGGACACGTTACCGGTTGGGATGATCCAAGAATGAGTACCATTTCAGGGATGAGAAGAAGAGGTTATACACCGGCTTCTATCCGAAATTTTGCTAAAACCATCGGTATTGCTAAGCGTACAAATTTAATTGATGTTTCTCTTTTAGAGTTTTGCGTTCGGGAAGATTTGAATAAAACCGCTCCTCGTGTTATGGCCGTTTTAAATCCGGTTAAGTTGGTTATTACCAATTATCCGGACGGTCAAGAAGAATGGTTGGATGCAGAAAACAATCCCGAAGAGGAAATTTTGACGTATAGAAAAGTACCTTTTTCAAAAGAATTATACATTGAGAGAGAAGATTTTCAAGAAGAAGCCAATAAGAAGTTTTTCCGTTTAACGTTGGGAACAGAAGTTCGTTTGAAAAATGCTTATATCATTAAAGGTGAAAGTGTTATCAAAGATGCCAATGGAAACATCACCGAAATTCACGCGTCATTTGATGTTGATTCTAGGTCGGGAAGCGGAACAGAGGCTAGTCAACGTAAGGTAAAAGGAACCATTCATTGGGTGTCGATTCCACATGCTGTTGAGGCAGAAGTTCGCGTTTACGACCGATTATTTACACATGAAAATCCGGATGGGGATAAAGAAGTTGATTTTAAAAATTACATTAACCCTAATTCATTAGAAATAATTACCGGATATGTTGAACCAAGTTTACAATCGGCTCAACCGGAAGATAAATTTCAATTTCAACGTTTGGGATATTTTTGTACCGACAAAGATTCTACTTCTGAAAAATTAGTTTTTAACAAAACGGTTGGCTTGAGAGATACGTGGGCAAAAATTGAAGCAAAGGAATAAATCTTTATAATAAATAAAATCAATTAAAAGCTGTATTTGATTGCGGCTTTTCTTATTATTATAAAATATTATTGTTTTTTAAAATAAAATAGATAAAACCAATTAAAAACGACTTTTTTAGAAAGGTTTTAAGAAAACAAAAAAAAGAAGCAATATGATTTTATTCTTTGTGTTGTAAAAATGAATTTAAACGCTTCTAATTCGTTTTTGTGTTTTTTTATTCATTTTTTACTTTCCGAAAACACTATAATTATAAATTCTGTGTTTTCCGTGTTTTCTGTGAGAAAAAAAAATTTTTAAGATTCCTCAAATTTTCAAAATCTGTGTTCAAAGAAGAAACAGAAAATTTAGTTCAAAAAAAAGAGACCCGAAGGCCTCTTTCAAAATTATGCATTATCTTCAGTCGTACCAAATTCGTCTTTTTTATTTTTTCCAATTCGAGTGGTGCTATTGGCTTTTTTCATCGCTTCACCCACTTGGTTACTAGCGGTAAAACTAGCGACCATATTGTTCAACATATCACTTCCGGCTTGCGGTGAGTTGGGTAATAAAATCAAGTTTGAATTGGTGTCGGCTCCAATGGCTTGCAACGTATCATAATGTTGCGTAACCACAATCAACGCAGACGCTTCTTGCGAATTGATACCTACCTTATTCAAAACATCTACAGATTCTACCAAACCTCTAGCAATTTCTCTTCTTTGGTCGGCAATACCTTGACCTTGAAGCCTTTTACTTTCGGCTTCAGCTTTTGCTTTAGCTACGATTCTAATTCTTCCTGCTTCAGCTTCATATTCTGCTGCGGTTTTTTCACGGTCGGCAGCGTTAATTCTATTCATCGCATTTTTTACTTGAATGTCTGGATCAATATCGGTAATTAACGTATTAATGATGTCGTATCCATAGGTGGTCATCGCTTCGTTTAATTCGCGTTTAACAGCAATTGCAATGTCATCTTTACGCTCAAAAACATCGTCTAATTTTAATTTTGGAACTTCGGCACGAACCACGTCAAACACATACGAAGTAATCTGATCATGAGGATATTCTAATTTGTAAAATGCTTCATACACCTTTTCTTGAATCACTTTAAACTGAACCGAAACTTTCATTTTAACGAATACGTTGTCTTTGGTTTTCGTTTCAATAATCACATCTAATTGTTGAATTCGGAGGTTAATTTTCCCTGCAATTCGGTCAATTACCGGAATCTTTAATTGTAGACCGGATTGTCTAATACTGCTAAAACGACCAAATCGTTCAATTACCGCAGCCGTTTGTTGCTTCACGGTGAAAAAAGAAGCCAATAATAGAAAAACACCTAAAACAATAATAATGTAACCTGTCATAAAAAATAGTTTAATGAGTTATACGTAATGATACGAAATTTCTCGTACGTTTGTTACAATTTAATTCAATATTCATGAAAAGATATTTTTTGGCCATCGTTTTTATTATTACATCTTTATCTGTTAGTGCACAATATGGTAAAGGAGATTATAATCATATTGGAATAAGTTTGGGTATAAACCAAACCAATTTGTATACGGATAATTTTAATGTTAAACCCGCAATGAATTGGACGGCAGGCTTATCCATGCGTGGAAATTACTACAATAATTTTTCGATGATATATGGTATGAATTTTACTGAAAACAAATTTTCTATTGAAACTTTTTCAGGTTTTTCCCAAAGAGAAGTGGAATTAAAAATGATGGCTGTTCAAATTCATTTGTTGTTGTGTTACAAGATTGATGGAGGTCCGGTATCGTTAGATTTTGGTCCGGTGTTGCAAGTTAATAGTAAATTAAAATTCAACGATGCTGACGAAAATAATTTTATCGTGGGCAATGAATTGCTTCGTGTTCAAGACATTGAAGACATTACACCCATTAATTTTAATGTTTACGCCGGAATTTCCGGTGGTGTTGAAAATATTCGCTTAAGTTTGAGTTATCAATATGGCGTAACGAATATTCTAAATAACCTAAATAATCAAGAAGAAGTTAGGGCTTTAGCCGATGGAAAGCTAAAAGGGAACTTGGGCGTAATTGCCGGAAATATTATCTTTTATTTTTAAAAAAATAAGGCTCCAAATTTGGAGCCTTTTTTATAAAATTGTTATTGCTTTTTCAATCCGTTTAACCGCTTCCTCTTTTCCAATCAATTCAATAATATCAAACAAATGCGGCCCTTTTAAGGCTCCTACAAGGCTTAATCGAAGCGGTTGCATGACTTTACCCATGCCAATTTCGTTGGTGGTCATCCAGTCTTTTAAAATGGTTTCAATGTTTAAAGAGGTAAAATCTTCAATTGATTCTAAAACAGCTATTACTTTTTTCATCAAAGCAGGTGTTTCTTCTTTCCAATTTTTAGCTGCTTTTTCGTCGTATGAAGTTGGTGCTTCAAAGAAATAATCCGCTAATTCCCAGAAATCGGAAACAAAATTTGCTCGTTCTTTTATGGAAGAAACGATTTTGATTAGTTTATTATTTTCAACAGAAACTCCTTTTTCGTTTAAAATAGAAGAAAAGATTTTTGCCAATTCTTCATCACTTTGCTTTTGCAAATATTGATGATTAAACCATTTGTTTTTCTCCGGATCAAATTTGGCTCCGGCTTTGTGCACGCGGTTCAAATCGAATTTTTCTACTAATTCTTCCAAAGAAAATAATTCTTGATCGGTGCCGTCATTCCAACCCAATAAAGCTAAAAAGTTAATCACTGCTTCCGGAAAATAACCCGTTTCACGATAACCGGATGAAATGCCTTCTTCCGTTTTCCATTCCAACGGGAAAACCGGAAAGCCCATTTTATCCCCATCTCGTTTGGATAATTTTCCGTTTCCAATGGGTTTTAAAATCAACGGTAAATGAGCAAATTCAGGTGCTTGCCAACCAAAAGCCTTGTACAACAAATGATGAAGTGGGAGAGAAGGCAACCATTCTTCACCACGAATCACGTGGGATGTTTCCATCAAATGATCATCAACAATGTTGGCCAAATGATAGGTTGGCATTCCGTCACTTTTAAATAACACTTTGTCATCTAGCAAGTTCGTATCAAATTTAATATCACCACGAATGATGTCTTTCAATTCTAAAACTTCATTCACAGGTGTTTTGAAGCGAATCACAAAATCTTCGCCGGCAGCAATTCTTTTGTTCGTTTCTTCGTCAGAAATGACCAATGAAGTATCTAATTTTTCACGGTTATGCCAATTATAAATAAATGTTTTCCCTTGTTCTTCGTGTTGTTTTCTATGCGTATCCAAAGCTTCCGGAGTATCAAACGCATAATACGCCCAACCTGAATGGATCAATTGATCGGCATATTGTTTATATAAATGTTTACGTTCACTCTGACGATACGGACCAAATTTTTCGTTTTTTCCAACCGTTTCAGAAGGTGAGATTCCCAACCATTCCAACGCTTCAAAAATGTATTGTTCCGCTCCGGGAACAAAGCGATTTTGGTCAGTATCTTCAATACGCAGATAAAAAACGCCGTTATTTTTTTTCGCAAATAAATAATTGAACAAAGCGGTTCTCACTCCACCAATATGCAATGGTCCGGTTGGACTGGGTGCAAAACGAACGCGAACAGGTCTTGACATTTGTGTAAAAATTTTGGCAAAGATAAGATTTAGTTTGCTTTTTTATGTTGAATCAAGATAGTACAGAATAATTTATTTCATTTCTTCCGGAATTCTCTTGTTCATGATTGAATACCAAAGCGGAGGAATAAAAGACAAAACCATTGAAGAGGGATAGCCGAAAGGCAATTGTGGACTTTCCTCATGACATTCTAAAATTTGATATTCTTTCGTTGATTTGTAATGATGGTCACTATGCCTTGTTAGTTCATATAAAATGATTCTTCCTAAAATATGATTGGAATTCCATGAATGTTTTTCAGAAACGCGTTCATATCGTCCGGAAGGCATTTTTTTTCTTTTCAAACCATAATGTTCAATATAATTGATGGTTTCCAACAAAAGAAAACCTACAATGCCGGCGGAAATCCCCACAAATAAGACTTTTAAACCAAAGAAAGTATATAAGCTTATCAAATAGGTGATTTGGATAATTGTAAACCAAAACATGTCATTTTTTGGGGAGAAAAAAGAAATGGTATCGATTTTATTGATTTTTTTCTGAATTTTCCAGGCTTTTAAATATGTTCCGCTAACGGATTGCCACCAAAAAGAATACAAGCTTTGATTGTATTTTGCCGTAGAAGGATCATCCGGAGTAGAAACATCCAAATGATGACCGTGATTGTGTTCAATAAAAAAATGAGTATAGTGACTCGGAATAAGCAATAGTTTACCCAGAATTCGTTCATAACGTTTTTTTCGATGACCCAATTCATGAGCAACATTTATTCCGTTTGAACCCAGAATAATTCCTAAACTGAGCACTATTCCAATTAGTTCATAAGGTTGTAACGACTTTGTTTGAACGATTGTAAACGTAAAAAAGAGACTTCCATATACAATTATAACGTTAAGGTACAATAACCAATCAAAAAGCTTATTTTTAAGTCTTTTTTCTTTTTCTTCGTCTGAATAATTGGAATGATCTAGCGGTAGAATGTATTCCAGAATAGGAATTAAAATAAACACAAAAACCAATAAAAAATACGACCACAAACCTTGTTGAAATATACATAAAATTCCGACTAAAGGGATGCTGTATGCCCATAAGTATTTCATGATTCAAATTGTTTTTCTAAAATTATAAAATTCTTTTAAAAACTTTTAACTTTTGACTAAAAAATAAAATTGTACTTTTATCGGTTACAAGTAAAAGCCTTATTATTTTGGAAACAAAGTCGTTGATTTATCAAAAGTTAGAAGCATTTATAAAAAAATATTACACCAACGAATTGCTCAAAGGAGTTATTTTGTTCGTTGGTTTTGGATTGTTGTATCTCTTTTTTACACTTTTTATTGAATATTTTCTTTGGTTAAAACCAACCGGAAGAACCATTCTTTTTTGGACTTTTGTGGGGGTTGAGCTTTATTTACTTTCTCGTTTTATTTTGTTTCCGCTTTTCAAATTATTTAAACTTCAAAAAGGAATTGATTACAAACAAGCGTCTCAAATTATTGGCAGTCATTTTTCTGAAGTAAACGATAAGTTAATCAATTTTCTTCAATTAGCCGAAAACAATCAGCCATCAGAATTGTTAATAGCTTCCATTGAACAAAAAGGGAAATCGTTGCAACCCATTCCGTTTAGTAATGCTATTAATTTTAAGAAAAACACCAAGTATTTGCCTTGGGCAATCATACCGTTATTATTTTTAGCTTTTTTTATACTTACAGGTAATAGCGATATAATAGCCGATAGCATGAACCGTGTCGTACGGTATAATGAAAAATTTTCGCCACCGGCACCTTTTTCTTTTGTGATTTTGAATGATAATTTACAAACAGAACAAGGATCAGATTTTATTCTTCAAGTCAAATCTGAAGGGAAGGTAGTTCCTGAAAATGCAATGGTAATTATTGGTGAGGAAAGTTATTACATGGAAAGTACGAAGCCGGGTGTTTTTGAATATCGTTTTACGAAACCTTCTAAAAACATCACTTTTCATGTTGAATCCAATTCGGTTTCTACTCCTGATTTAGAACTTTCAGTAGTAGCTGTTCCAACGATTTCAAACTTTGAAATGGTTTTGCAGTTTCCATCTTATTTGAATCGAAAAGCTGAAACTATAAAAGGTTCCGGTAATGCCATTGTGCCGGAAGGAACGAAAGTAAGTTGGAAAGTATCAGCATTAGCGACCAATCAAATTCAATATTTTGAAGGAAGTGCGTATTCCTCTTTTATTGAGAAGGATAATTTGTTTTTTTTCACTAAATCAATTCTGCAAAATACAGAATATCAGATTCTTACTTCAAACAATAAAGTCAAACATTATGAGAAACTGAACTATCAAATTACGACTATAAAAGATCAATTTCCAACCATTTCCGTAAACAACGCTCCGGATAGTTTAAGAGTTCAAAAAAACATATTAATTGGTCAAGTGTCTGATGATAATGGGTTACACAAGCTTCAGATTGTTTATTATCCTAAAAACAATGAACGAGCAGCGTTAAAATCTGTTATTCCGGTTAAAAAGGAATTGTTTGATCAATTTGTGTTTTCTTTTCCGGGTAATTTGCCAATTACAGAAGGTGTAGCATATGAATATTATTTTGAAGTATTTGATAACGATGCGATTCACAATTTTAAAAGCACAAAATCTTCTGTTTTTTCAGACCGCATCAATACCGAAGAAGAGCGTCAGGAAGAGCAATTAAAACAGCAAAAAGATAACATCAATAGCTTAGAAAAATCGCTTAAAAATCAAGAAAAGCAATTATCTGAAATGGATAAATTGCAAAAAATGAGCAAGGAAAAAGAAAACCTTGAATTCAAAGACAAGCAGAAAATTAATGATTTCATCAAACGCCAAAAGCAACAAGAAGAAATGATGAAAGAGTTTTCAAAAGAGTTAAAAAACAACCTGAATGAATTCAATAAAAACGATAAAGATCAAAAGAAAGAACAACTTGAGAAAAGAGCCGAAAATATTGAAAAGCAAACAGATGAAAATCAAAAATTATTAGATGAACTTCAAAAACTTACAGAAAAAATCCAAGATTTAGACGTTCAGGAAAAATTAGATAAAATCAAACAAAATGCTAAAAATCAAACGAAGAACCTTGAACAATTAGTTGAATTAACTAAAAAATATTACGTTGAAAAGAAAGCAGAACAACTTACAAAAAAGCTTGATAAATTAGCCGAAAAACAAGAGAATTTATCAAAAGAAGATAAAGAAAACACTTCAGCTAAACAAGAAGAGTTAAACAAAGAGTTTGATAAATTGCAAGAAGAGCTTCGAGAACTAGAGAAAGATAATAAAGAGTTGAAAAAACCTTTGGACATTCCTTCAGACGAAAAACAAGAAAAGAGTATCGAAGAGGATATGGAAAAAGCATCAGATGAGTTACAGAAAGACCAAAAAGAGAAAGCTAAACCAAAACAAAAAAATGCTGCTCAAAAAATGAAACAAATGAGCCAAAAAATGGCTGAAAGTATGGCCGGCGGAGAAATGGAGCAATTAGAGGAAGACGTAAAAATGATGCGTCAAATCCTTGATAATTTATTGGCTTTTTCGTTTTCGCAAGAAAACTTGATGAAACAATTTCGGGGGCTAAAGAAAGGAGCTCCTTCTTATAATAAGTTTCTAAAGAACCAACAGGATTTGAAACAACAGTTCAAACATATTGACGATAGTTTGTTTGCGATGTCTTTGCGTAATGAAATGATTACTGAGAAAGTGACGGAGGAAATCGGAAACGTTCATTACAACGTTGATAAATCTTTAGAAACCCTGGCCGAGGCAATGATTTCTAAAGGAGTATCACATCAACAATATACCGTTTCAGCAGCTAATCGTTTAGCTGATTTTCTATCTGACATTATGAATAGCATGCAAATGTCTATGTCAGGAATGGGTTCGGGAGCCGGTAAACCAAAACCCGGACAGGGTCAAGGCGGAGCACAATTACCGGATATTATTCAAAAACAAAAAGGTTTGTCTGATAAAATGAAAGAAGGTATTGAAAAAGGCGATAAACCCAGCGATGGGAAAGAAGGCGACAAAGGTGACAAACCAGGCGGTAAAGAAGGCGAGAAAGGCGAGAAGGGTGAAAAAGGAAAAGGAAAAGGAAATCAAAAAGGCAATAAGCCCGGAGACGGTAGTGGAGGTGGCCAAGGCAACAATGACGGTGAAGAAAACGCGAGAGAATTAATGGAAATTTTCCAAGAACAACGACGTTTGCGTCAACAATTAGAAGACCAATTGCGAAAGCAAGGATTGACACCAGGCGGACAAAAAGTGTTGGATCAAATGAAAGATGCAGAAAAACAAATTTTGAATAAAGGTTTCAAAAATGAAGTTTTACAACGCATGTTAAACATCAATTACGAAATGCTTAAATTGGAAAAGGCTGTTCAACAACAAGGTGAAGATTCTAAACGTCAATCTGAAACGAACAAACAAGAATTTAATAGTTCAGTTAAACCGCTTTCACCTGAATTGCAACAATATTTGAATAGTGTTGAGATTTTAAACAGACAAAGCTTACCTTTGCGGCCAAATTTTAACCAAAAGGTTCAAGAATACTTTAAAACAAATGATTAGTTTTAATTACGAGACCAATTTTGAACTCAGCAGCGAATCTGATTATGCTTTATGGATTCAAAACATTATTGCATCTGAAAACAAAGAGGAGGGAGACATCAACTATGTTTTTTGTGACGATGAATATCTTCACAAAATCAATGTTGAATATCTCAATCATGATACACTGACCGATATTATTAGCTTTGACTACTGTGAAGGAAATTTTTTACACGGCGATATTTTTATTTCTATAGAAAGAGTTGCTGAAAACGCAAAAGAATTCAAAGTTTCCTTAGAAAACGAATTAAAAAGAGTAATGGCTCATGGCGTACTTCATTATTGTGGTTATAAAGACAAAAGCGAACAAGATGAATTGCTGATGCGTCAAAAAGAAGATGAAAAAATCAAAATGTTCCACGTGGAACATTAAATAACGATAAGCGTGAATTGTTTCACGTGGAACAAATAAAAAATATGTTTCAAGAGAAGTATGATGTAATTGTAGTGGGAGCAGGCCACGCAGGTTCAGAAGCTGCTGCTGCTGCGGCTAATATGGGTTGTAAAACGTTGTTGGTCACCATGAATTTGCAAACCATTGGACAAATGTCGTGTAATCCCGCTATGGGCGGAATTGCAAAAGGGCAAATTGTGCGTGAGATTGATGCGTTAGGTGGTTACTCGGGAATTGTTTCTGATAAAACGGCGATTCAATTTAAAATGTTGAATAAGTCGAAAGGTCCAGCTATGTGGTCGCCTAGAGTTCAAAGTGACCGAATGCGTTTTGCAGAAGAATGGCGTTTAATGTTGGAAAACACCCCTAATGTTGATTTTTATCAAGAAATGGTAGCCGGTTTGATTATTGAGAACAATGTAGTAAAAGGAATTAAAACTTCTTTAGGTATTGAAATCAAAGCCAAAACAGTTGTTTTGACCAACGGAACGTTTTTGAATGGATTAATTCATATTGGCGAAAAACAGTTTGGTGGTGGAAGGGCCGGAGAAAGTGCTGCCTTTGGAATTACAGAAGATTTAGTGAAATTAGGTTTTCAAGCAGGAAGAATGAAAACAGGAACACCTCCAAGAGTAGATGGTCGTTCATTGGATTATTCAAAAATGCGTGAAGAAAAAGGGGATGAAAAACCACATAAGTTTTCATATTTGGATTCAACTCATCCATTGACGCATCAAAAATCGTGTTGGATGACGTACACATCAGAAACGGTTCATGATTTATTGCGTGAAGGATTTGATCGCTCACCAATGTTTAATGGCCGTATTAAGAGTACTGGTCCAAGATATTGTCCTTCGATTGAAGATAAAATCAATCGTTTTGCAGATAAAGACAGACATCAACTGTTTGTAGAACCGGAAGGATGGAATACAGTTGAAGTTTATGTAAATGGTTTTTCAACTTCCTTGCCGGAAGAAGTGCAATATAAAGCTCTTCGTTCTGTTGAAGGATTTGAAAATGTGAAGTTTTTCAGACCTGGTTATGCTATTGAATATGATTATTTTCCGCCAACACAATTAAAACATACGTTAGAAACCAAATTAGTTGATGGATTATTTTTTGCCGGACAAATAAACGGAACAACAGGATATGAAGAAGCGGCTTCACAAGGCTTAATGGCAGGAATTAATGCTGCTCTTAAAGTACAAGAACGCGAAGCGTTTATTTTGAAACGTGACGAGGCGTATATTGGTGTTTTAATTGATGATTTAATTACAAAAGGAACAGAAGAGCCATATAGAATGTTTACTTCGAGAGCGGAATACCGTACGTTGTTACGGCAAGATAATGCTGATGAGCGATTGACACCAAAAGGTCATGCACTTGGTTTGGCTTCTGATGAACGTTTAAAACGTATGGAGTATAAATTTGGTGAGGCGGAGAAAATGGTAACTTTTTTCAAAGAGACAAGTATATCACCCGAAGAAGCTAATCCGGTTTTAGAAGTAAAAGGTAGTTCATTGATGGTACAGTCTGATAAAATGTATAAAGTATTCTCTAGGCCACAAATTGATTTAGTTGACATTGTTTTATTTGATAAAGTAAAAGAATATATCGCATCAAATGATTTAGATGAAGAAACTATTGAACAAGCAGAAATTCAAGTGAAATATAATGGTTATATTGAAAAAGAACGAAATAATGCGGATAAGCTAAAAAGGTTAGAAGATGTAAAAATACCGGAATCTTTTGATTTTGATAAAATCAAATCATTATCGTTTGAGGCTAGAGAAAAGTTTAAAAAAATTAGACCCGTTACCGTTTCGCAAGCTTCACGAATCAGTGGAGTTTCACCAAGTGATATTTCAATTTTATTAATTTACATGGGAAGATAATTTTGTTTGTTTTTTTATATTTTGGATGATTTTTTCATTTTGATTGAATAGAATGTTCCACGTGAAACGATTTTGTAAAGTCCAATAAACATAATAGCTAACAAAGGAAAAGTAAAATTTATTACATGAACTTTTTGAAAGAACCTTACAATAAAATAAAAGATTATTCTGTTACAGGAGAAGAATTTGAGTTGCTGATGGATGAAAACCTTCAATTGCTGAAAACACATCCGCAACCAAATAATGAAGAATTGCAGAAGTATTATCAAAGCGAAGATTATATTTCGCATACAGATGCAAAAAGATCATGGTTTGAAAAAATCTATCATCTGGTAAAACAAAAAGCAGTTCGTGATAAAGTTAGTCTAATTGAATATTTTAATGGTTCAAAAGGAATTGTTTTAGATATTGGTTCTGGAACGGGAGATTTTTTAGCGGAAGCCAAAAAACAAAATTGGAAAACAGTAGGAATGGAACCAAGCGACAAAGCTAAATCAATTGCAAAGCAAAAAGGCGTTTGTTTGGTAGAATCGTATGAAGAATTAGAAAATCATTATTTTGATGTGATAACCATGTGGCATGTTTTAGAACATGTTCCTGATTTAGATTTTCAAATCAAGGAACTCAAAAGACTTTTAAAACCGGATGGAACAATTATCATTGCGGTACCAAATTACAAATCGTTTGATGCTCTTCATTATGGAAAATATTGGGCGGCTTTCGATGTACCAAGACATCTTTGGCATTTTTCTAAAAAGGCAATTCAGCATTTGTTTGCTGAGAAAAATTTAAAATTAGTTGATATTAAACCCATGTGGTTTGACAGTTTTTACGTAAGTTTATTGTCTGAAAAATACAAAACAGGAAAAATGAATGTTTTTTCTGCTTTTTGGATTGGGCTACAATCAAATCTTAAAGGGAAAAAATCAAAAGAGTTTTCATCCCACATTTATATTATTAAGAATAGTTAACTATTATAACTTTCTTTAACCTTACTTTGAATCTAAATTAGAATTATTATTTTTACCAAAATTTATAACCATTTATTTATAATGAAAAAATCGATTTTTATTTTCAGCTTGTTATTAGCTATGGCATCTTGTGAAAAAGCTGCTGAACAAAAAGAATTCAAAACGGCTTATGTGGATACTTCTAAATTATTAGATGAATACACTGAAGCAAAAGATATTGAAGAAAAATATAAAGCCAAAGGGGAGGAAATGGGCAAGCAGTTAGAAGCTGAGTTGGTTCGATTTAGAAGCGAGGCCTCAAATTTCCAAAAAAATGCTCAAACATACGGTCCACAATGGGCTCAACAAAAAGGAGCTGAATTACAACAAAAAGAGCAAGAGTTGTCATATGCACAACAAGCTATATTACGTCAATTACAAGAAGAAAGCGGAAAAGAAATGGATAGTTTAGTAAAAGATATCAAAAAATATATCAAAGACTACGGCAAAGAAAAAGGGTATAGTTATATCTATGGCACAGGTGATGCAGCCACTGTTTTATATGCTAAAGAGGAATATGATATTACGAATGAAATGATTAAATTGCTTAACGAAAGATATAAAAGTAAATCATCTTCAGAAACAAAAGAAGAGCCAAAGAAAGATAAAGACGACACTTCAAAAAAATAAATTTAGCTAAGCCTTTTCATTTGAAAAGGCTTTTTTATTTTTGTTATTCCTTTCATTTTTATATTTTTATAAAAATTTTTACCTTCGTATTTTAAATTAAACGCCAAATGGAAATTACATCAGAAGCCAAACAGATTCTTCAATTCATCAATCAGACCAATTGTTCTATATTCTTAACCGGTAAAGCCGGTACAGGAAAAACGACTTTACTCAGGAACATCATCCAAACTACATACAAAAACACAGTTGTAGTAGCTCCAACAGGAATTGCCGCACTAAACGCCGGTGGAGTAACGATTCATTCTATGTTTCAGTTGCCTTTTGGAGGTTTCATTCCCGAATATACTGCCGGTTCAAGTATCTCGCAACACCAAAAGTTCGAAACAAAAAACACCTTAGTAAAGCATTTTAAAATGAGCGGACAAAAGAAAGCCGTTATGCTTAATATGGAATTGCTCATTATCGATGAAGTGAGTATGTTGAGAGCCGATTTGCTTGATGCTGTCGACTTTATGTTACGAAAAGTCAGAAGAAAAGACAAGCCTTTCGGCGGAGTACAAGTGCTTTTTATTGGCGATTTATTGCAATTGCCACCCGTTGTAAAAAACGAAGAATGGAAAGTTTTACGCAATTATTATCGAGGAATTTTCTTTTTCAATGCCAAAGTAATTCAAGAAAAACCGCCATTGTATATTGAACTTTCAAAGATTTTCCGTCAAACGGATGAACGATTTATTACAGTTTTAAATAACCTTCGCAACAACACTATCACACAACAAGATATGGTGGTGTTGAATGATTTTGTGAAACCTAATTTCGATAGTAAAGCCAATAAAGGATATATAACTTTAACTACCCATAATGCAAAAGCTGATTCGATTAATGCAGAATCGTTGGATGAATTAGAAGGAAAATGTTATCGTTTTAAACCTGAAGTCGTTGGTGATTTTCCAGAGAAAATTTATCCGGTAGAAGAGATTCTTCAATTGAAAGTAGGTGCACAAATCATGTTTATTAAAAATGATTTATCGCCGGAAAAGAATTATTTTAATGGGAAAATGGGTTTTATCAAATCCTTATCAGAGGAAGAAATTATTGTTCATTTTCCGGATGAAAATAAAACGATTGAAGTAGAAAAATATGAGTGGAAAAACATTCGCTATTCAGTCAATGAAAACACCAAAGAAATTGATGAAGAAACACTTGGTACGTTTGTTCATTATCCTATTAAATTAGCGTGGGCAATCACTGTTCACAAGAGTCAGGGCTTAACCTTTGACAAAGCTGTTTTGGATGTTTCTCAGGTGTTTTTGCCAGGACAAGCCTATGTGGCATTGTCACGACTGCGTTCGCTTGACGGATTGGTTTTGTTGAAACCGATTCAATTAAACGGTATTATGAATGACCAAGAAGTAATGCAATATGCTGAAAATAAAGCAGATAACAACAAAATTGTAGCTGCACTTCAAAGAGAAACGCATCAATTTATTCAATCCTACATTAAAAATAGTTTTGATTGGCATGAGTTAGCTCAACAATGGCGTAATCATCGGTTTAGTTATCAAGAGAATGCCGAAAAAGCGGAAAAAGCAAAACACCAAAATTGGATCATTCAAACGGAAGAACAAGTTGCTGCTTTACTGGAACCGGCACAAAAGTTTATCGCTCAACTTCATAAACTTTTTCATTCGGAAGAAGTAGATTTATCACATATTTATCAAAGAATTCAATCGGCACATAATTATTTTTTTCCAAAATTAGATACCGTTTTATTTGAACTTTTATTGAAAATGGAGGAAGTGAAACGGAAAAAAAGAGTGAAAGAGTTCATGACAGAACTGGTTGAATTAGAAGAAAGCACTACAAAAGCAATTCTTCAATTGTTCAAAGCACTTAAGATGATTGCTACGTTGGCTGAAAACAAAGAAATTAGTAAAGAAAATTTAATTTCGGATGAAATTCAGCACTATAAGCGAAATAAAATGCAAACGGTTATAGCACATTTCAAAATACTCAAAAATAATTTGATTGAAGAAGATACTGATGAGGAAGATTTTGACCCTTATCATTATTTGCCAAAAAAGAAAAAAGCAAAAGAGCCAAAAAAATCTACAATTCAAGAAACATATGAGCTTTGGCAACAACAAAATTCTGTTGAAGAAATTGCTAAAATAAGAGTTTTGACTCCACAGACAATTCAAGGCCATTTAGCCAAGCTAATTGAAGTTAAAACTATTTCTATTGAAGATGTTTTACCAGAAGATAAAATAAAGGAATTAGCGTCAGTATTTGAAGGCTATAACCAAGAATCACTAAACGCATTAAAAGAACAAGTAGGCGATAAGTTTACTTGGGGTGAGTTGCGGATATTTAGGGCGAGTTTGTAATTGAAAATACTTTTTTTAATTCAACCAATAAACAGCCAACACTGCCGGTATAAAATAAATCACAATCGTTCTTGCTCCGTCATAATCTTTGGCCAAACGTTGCCCGAAGAGCAAAAAAAGAAGTGTAACGCAACTCATCACAGCAGCATAAAAACCAAATTCACGGTTGCCATTGTATAACAATTGAACCATACCGGCAATGGCTAAAATACTCGTAAATAATTCCAAAATCAATATAAAACCCAACGCTTGAGGTATCATATTTTTGAGAAGTGTTTTTGAAAAATGCTCTTTTAACCAAGTCAAATTATCTTTCCAATAAAATAATTTGTCGTAACCGGATTGCAAAAAAGTTAACGTTAAAAGTAATAATATCAGAAAAGAAGCCGGATTGTTCATGCGTTTATTTTTTATGAATTAAACGAGTTAATTTAATGGATAAATCTGTTAAAATGATTTTCGCATTGCCATTGCGTTCAATGTGATACATGGCATCGTTAATTTCTTGATAAATAGCTAAAATATTATTTCCGTTGACAAACGGAGCAAAATTTTCTAATTTAAACTTTTCTACTTTTGGTTCTAAATAAACCAATGAAGTTGCTTGATAATTCAACAATAACGCTTGGCGAAACATTTCAATGCAAAACGATAAAAATTTCTTCTGCGTTTCACGACCTAATTTGGCAATTTCCTCACTCCATTCAATTAATTCCTGAATGGCAGCCGCATTTCCTTTCGCTTTAAAAGCTGCTCGAACCCATAGCACAAACCATTGCTCAAAGGGTAAATCTTCGTGGTCATCACTCAATAATTTCAATGCTTTATTGTAATTTCCTTGAGCTTGATGAGCAATTTTTGTAGCTGTTTTTCCATCAAGTTGACGTTTCTCAACCAAGGCTTCTGCAATTACGTTTTCAGGTAAACCATTAAAATCAATCACTTGACAACGTGATCGAATGGTTTGTATCAAGTCTTCTGCCTTTTCAGTAATTAAAATAAAAACTGTTTTATCGGTAGGTTCTTCCAAAATTTTCAACAATTTATTGGATGCAGCAATATTCATTTTATCAGCCATCCAAATAATCATTACTTTGTAGCCGCCTTCATATGATTTGAGCGAAAGTGTTTTCAAGATTTCCTGAGCATCATCCACTCTTATTTCTCCTTGCTTGTTTTCAACTCCCAAAAGGGTAAACCAATCAAACAAACCGCCATAACTGTTTTCGGACAAAAAACTCCTCCAATCTTTGATAAAATCTATACTTTTTGGTTTTGATTTTACTTCGTCAGTTGTAACTGTTGGATAAATAAAATGCAAATCAGGATGGGCAAAATGTTCAAATTTTAAATTACACGCATCGTTTCCACCGGTGTTTTCGTTTCCAACATTTCCACATAAAAGATATTGGGCATACGCAATCGCCATTGGAAGTGTCCCGGAACCTTCCGGACCCACAAAAAGTTGAGCATGCGGGATTCTCCCCAATTGAATACTTCGGGTTAAATGGTTTTTAATGTGTTCTTGACCTAAAAGTTGACTGAATAGCATAAAGCAAATATAAATTATTTTATTCCCTAAACCGTCTGAAAAAATATGTTTTTAGAATTGAATTCCTTTAAAATGCTGATTTGTATGAAAAAAGAAATAAATTTAACTACTTTAATCGATAAAAAATGCGTTTTGTCGCCTAGCTTTAGTACCTTTGAGCCCAAATAAATTGTTGGAAACCGGTATTATTCTCATCTAAATGAGATTGTGTATGCAAAACAATAGACGTCAATATTTTTTATTAGCCTTAATGTTAGCCATTTTTAATGGCGGTTTTGCTCAATTGTCAGTTCCTTTTAAAGAACGATACAAGTTGACCTTAAAAGGAGACATGACGATTATTGCCAATTCCATTCTTAATCGAATAGATAAGAAAAATTCACCTAACGACCCCTATAACGACCAAAGTATTGATGCCATTACCAATGATGAAATGGACATGGAATACATTGATATTGACAATGATAAAAATACATTTTCATCCAGCAGTGCGGCTCTTTTTGATAAAAAAGAGGCAGGAAAAAAAGTAGTATTTGCGGGATTATATTGGGCGGCTACATACAAATATGAAAGTGGTTATAAAAAAGGCGAAGATAAGTTTGTAGCATTTGATAAAACCAGAGAAACCTTTGATGAAGTATTGATCAAACTGCCTACAAAAAAAGAATATACTACGGTAAAAGGAGAGGTTATTTTTGATGGTTTAAAAGACAAAAAAATGAGAGATGTTGCACCCTATGCAGTGTTTGCAGATATCACCGAATTAGTTTCGACTCTCGATAATCCATTTGGTTTTTATACCGTAGCAAATATCAAAGCAACCCAAGGAACTTTGTTGGGTGGAACAGCGGCAGGTTGGAGCATCATTTTTGTGTATGAAGATGAATCAATGAGTGAAAAATATATTGCCATTAATGATGGATTTGGTGGTGCCTCACTAAACAGCATCGATATCAAGTTCAAAAACTTTGAAACACCTGCAAAAGGTGATGTAGTAATCAAAATGGCTGCATCAGCTCTTGAAGGAGATTATCAAGTGGATGGTGATTTAGTGATGTTTAGCTCTTCAACACAGCCATCATTTTCGAATATAAAAACCTTTACCAGAAAGTATAGTAATTTTTTTGATAGTTCCATTACAGTTGAAGATGAGCATTTTCGTTACCGAATTCCGGATAGTAAAAATACGCTGGGCTATGATGCATTTCTTTCAACGCTTCGAAATCACAACAATTCAATAATTAGCAATAATGCCACAGAGGCAACAGTTAAATTTAAAACATCAGGTGATTTGTTCTACTTGTTTTTTTGTGCGTTAAGCATTGAAGCTAAGCTCGAGAAAGTAAAAGAGCCTCAAGACAACACAAAATTAGTGTATGTTGACAATACGTTTAAAAGAGTAGACAAAGACACTAACATTGAAGTGGCCAGATTGGAATTACCCACACAAAATGATAAGCCTAAAGAAGTAGTTTCAGATAGTAAATCGGAAATAAAACAAAATACGGTTGCTGCAATTAATCAAACAACCGAAACGCCTAAAAAACAAAAATCGGAAACCAAAGACAATACCGAGCAAACGCCAAAAGATACAACCACACCAAAAGTTCAACCTAAATCAGCAATTGCAGCAGTAACAGATTCAAAATCTACGCAAGTGGTTGTGAAAGCAGAGCAAAAGCATAGTAAACCGGTTATAGAAGAACCAAAATCATCAAGTGTAGCAACTCCTTCATTGGAGCAAAAGATGAATATTCCAAATTCGCCAAAAGGGTATTACATAGTAGTAAATGTTTTTAATGAAAGAGTAAATGCAGCCCGATTTATGATGAAATTAAGACATGACGGATTAGAGCCCGATTATTTTATAAATCCGGAAAACAACTATTTATATGTGTTTTTAACCTATTACAAAAACAAAGAGGAAGCAGAAAAAGCGAAAGAAACAAAATATAACAATCGATATTTAGAAGAAATGTGGATTTTGACAATCAACATCGATTGACAAAAATCAGTTTCTATTTCAGTTGAAACAATTAAATTTGTAAAATCAGTAAACTTAATAAATTTAACCATGAAAACATTGTTTGACTTCAATTTTAAAAATAAAAAAGCGTTAATACGAGTAGATTTTAATGTGCCACTTGATGAACACTTTAACGTAACAGATGCTAACAGAATTGAAGCAGCAAAACCAACCATAGATAAAATTTTAGCAGATGGCGGAAGTGTGATTTTAATGTCACATTTAGGAAGACCAAAAGGTGTTGAAGAAAAGTATTCTTTAAAACATATTGTGTCGAGAACTTCAGAAATACTAGGTATTCCGGTGAAATTTGAAAGTGATTGTATAGGAGAAATTGCTGAAAAAGCAGCATCAGACTTACAACCGGGAGAAGTTTTATTATTAGAAAACCTTCGTTTTTATAATGAAGAAGAAGCAGGAGACGTAGAATTTTCAAAAAAATTAGCTTCTTTAGGCGATATTTATGTAAACGATGCTTTTGGAACAGCTCACCGAGCTCACGCTTCTACTACCATAATTGCACAATTTTTCCCAAATGATAAATGCTTTGGGACATTACTGGCAAAAGAAATTGATAGCTTAAACAAAGTATTAAAAGACAGTAAAAAACCGGTTACCGCTGTTTTAGGAGGGTCAAAAGTCTCTTCAAAAATCACCGTAATTGAAAATATTCTAGACAAAGTTGACCATATGATCATTGGTGGTGGAATGACATTTACCTTCATTAAAGCGTTAGGAGGTAAGGTCGGAAATTCAATTTGTGAGGATGACAAGTTGCAATTAGCCTTGGATATTCTTCATTTAGCTAAAGAAAAGAATGTTCATTTACACCTTCCTGTTGATGTTGTAGCAGCAGATGCTTTCTCAAACGATGCCAACACTCAAATTGTAGACGTTAGAGCTATTCCTGATGGATGGCAAGGGTTAGATGCCGGACCAAAATCGTTAGAGAATTTCAAGGAAGTAATTATGAATTCTAAAACAATTTTATGGAATGGACCATTAGGTGTTTTTGAAATGGAAAATTTTGCCAACGGTACAATCGAATTAGGTAATTACATTGCAGAATCAACAGCTAATGGAGCTTTTTCTTTAGTAGGTGGAGGTGATTCAGTAGCAGCGGTTAAACAATTCGGTCTTGAGCCAAAAATGAGTTATGTGTCAACCGGAGGAGGAGCTATGTTGGAAATGCTTGAAGGAAGAACCTTACCGGGAATTGCTGCAATTTTAGAATAATTATACTTTTAACAATAAATAAACAACATTTATCGTTGTATCTGTTTATGTTTGCAAAAACAGACTAAACAACTGATAAATAAAAGATTACCCAAAAATGAATTTTCGTAATACCACACTTTCATTATTTTCGTTTTTTTCGTTAGCTGTAATGGCTCAAGATTCCACGTTGGTGGAGACTTTAACGCAACAAGAAAATAAAATTTCCTATTTAGATTCTATTAAAAAAACATTTGTCAAACATGATGTAGCTGCTTGTGTGGATGAAAGATGGATGAGTGAATTAAGCAATCAGGATTTATTTCCCGAGATGATTGCTGATATTGAAAATCTTAATCCGGATATCAAGGTTGAATATGATTTATCTACTGATTTATTGAAAGAACGATTAAAAATTTTAGATTCAAAATCGGCTTTTCATATTGAATACAATCAAGGTTTGGAAAACATCATCAAGCATTATCTGAAAAACCGCAAAAAGGCGTATGAAAGATTAATGTCGTTATCACAATATTATTTTCCATACTTTGAAGAGGCATTAGCAAAATACAATGTTCCTTTGGAAATTAAGTATTTAGCCGTTGTTGAATCAGCTTTAAATCCTAGAGCGGTTTCAAAAGCCGGAGCAACAGGATTATGGCAATTTATGTATGGAACCGGAAAGCAATACAATCTTGACATCAACACCTTTACGGATGAAAGAAGTGATATGTTAAAAGCCACTGAAGCGGCTTGCCAATATATGGTGAACATGTATGCAATATTTGGTGATTGGGACTTGGTTTTAGCCTCTTACAATGCCGGCCCTGGAAATGTTACCAAAGCCATCAGAAGATCCGGCGGAAAACAAAACTATTGGAACATTAGACCATATTTACCTAAAGAAACACAAGGATATGTTCCGGCTTTTTTAGCTACAATGTATGTTTTTGAATTTCACAAAGAACATGGGATTAAACCCAACAAACCGATAGCAAATCATTTTGCAACGGATACTATTTTGATTAAAAACAAGATTTCTTTCAAGCAGTTGTCGGATGTGTTAGACATTTCTGTGGAACAATTACAGTTTTTAAATCCATCTTACAAAAGAGATTTTATACCATTTATCAAGGATAAAAAGCACTATGTTCGTTTACCCTTAGATAAAGTGGCTATTTTTACATCAAACGAGCCTAAAATCTATGCCTATGCAGAATATGAATTTAATAAAAGAGAAAAACCATTTTTTAATCCGGATTATGTTGCCGGTATCGAAAGTGAATCCATAACAAAAACAAAATACCACAAAGTTAGAAGAGGCGAAACATTGGGCGGTATTTCCAAAAGATATGGCGTTACGATTTCTGAAATAAAAAAATGGAATAAGTTAAAATCAAATAGAGCTCCTCTAGGTAAAAATTTAAGAATAATTACAGAAGAACAAGTTGTTGCTGTTGCAACAACAGCTAAACCAAAATCTAATGTTGTTGAAAAAGCACAAGATTCAGTGCTTCAGAAAAGCCAAATCAAGCAAAAAGAATTGCATATAGTTGAAAAAGGAGAATCATTATTTAGCATTGCAAAAAAATACAATATAACGAAAGATGAAATTAAAACTTGGAATAAGTTGGAAGATGAAAACATTCTAATTGGTTCTAGCTTACAAGTTACCGCACCAATTGAGTTGGTAACTGAAAATTATATTGTACAAGCTGGAGATAATTTAATTCAAATTGCCAAAAAATATAACGTATCAGTTGATGAATTGAAAGAATGGAATGAATTGGAAGATTCAAATGTTAAAATTGGAACAAGTTTAAAAGTTTTATTACCTGAAAAGCAAGAAGTTGCACAGGTAGAAGCAAAACCTGTTAAATCGGAACGACAATCAAAATACCAATCAGAAAAGGTATATATTGTAAAAAAAGGCGACTCCTTATTTAGTATTTCTCAAAAAATAAAAGGAGTAACCGTGTCTGATTTAAAAAAATGGAACGGTATTAGCAGTGGAAAAATAAAACCGGGAATGAAACTAAAAATTAGTGGTTAATTTTAGTGATTCCAAAATATATTTTCCATGAAAAAATTAGCGTTATTTTTTGCCTTTTCAGTATTGTTTTTGTCTTGTAAAGAAGAAAAAAGCGATTCACTTTTAAAAGAATCCTCAGGAAGAATTAATCACTTATCCGTTATTATTGACAATCAATTATGGAATGGAGAAGTGGGAGATAGCATCAGAAGTAAATTTGCAGCTCCCGTAGATGGTTTACCTACTGAAGAACCCTTGTTCACCATTAAACAATATATTCCGAAATTATTTGATGGATTTATGACCAACAGTAGAAATATTTTGGTGATAAAAAAAGGCGAAGAATCCGGATTTGAACTGAAAGAAAATGAATTTGCAAAACCTCAAAATGTTGCCTATATCAGTGGTCAAACGGTTGAAGAACTTATTTCATTAATTGAAGAAAACGCTGCCGAAATCATTAAAAAGTATAAAAAAACAGATATTATTGAAAATCAAAGTCGTATTTCTAAATCACTTTTAGACGATTCCAAAATTCAAAAGAAATTCAACGTCAAGTTAAAATTACCAACCGCTTACAGATATATTATTGAAGATGATAAATTTCTTTGGATACGAAAAGAATTACCATCCGGTAACAATAGTATTTTGATGTATGAAGTACCAATAAAGCAGTTTGAAAAAGATTCGAATGTGGTTTCCAATATTATCCGAGTTCGAGATTCAATTGGCGAAAAACATATACAAGGAACGCTTCCTAATACATTTATGGTTACCGAAGAAGCCTATGCACCCTATTTATTTTTTATCAAATTAGACGGTAAAAAAACGTATGAAACAAAAGGCAATTGGTTTCTAAAAAATGATTATATGGCCGGCCCATTCATTAATTATGCCATCAAAGACGAAAAAAACAATCGTTACTTGGTTCTGGAAGGGTTTTGTTATAATCCCTCTCAGTCCAAAAGAGATTTAATGCACGAATTAGAATCCATCATTCGCTCGGTGAAGTTTTTATAGACAACTATTCAATAATTAGTTATTCTGAAAGTATTCAAATGGCGTTATCATTCAAATTAAAGCGATTTAACGAACTTTCTTTATCAGAGCTACATAAAATACTGCAACTGCGTAGCGAAGTGTTTGTAGTGGAGCAAAATTGCGTATACCAAGACATTGATGGCAAAGATGAGAAAGCCCTTCACCTTATCGGAACATTTGAAAATGAAATAGTAGCTTATGTCCGCATTTTTAAACCCGGCGATTATTTTGAAGAAGCGTCCATCGGCAGAGTAGTAGTCAAACAAAAATACCGCGACAGAAAATGGGGTTATGATTTGATGCAAAAAGCAATCGAGGTAACCAAATCGGAATTAAAGGAAACCAACATCACCATTTCCGCTCAATTATACCTTCAAAAATTCTATGAAAACTTAGGTTTTATAAAAACAAGTGAAGTGTATTTGGAAGATGATATTGAGCATATTCAGATGAAGAGGAAATAATTATAATAATAATTCAATTAAAAGGATAATGTTCAAAAAAAAAGCCTCTTTTACGAGGCTTAAAGATTAAATCTATGTAACGAAATAAATAGATTATACTTTTTTTAAAGTAACAACATATATCGTTCCACTATCTGTATATCTTATCTTTAAAATGTTATTGGATATAGAAAATGTTCCGGTAAGTGATTCTGAACCAAAGTTAACTGTAATTGTATTTCCTGAAATAGTATATGAATTTGTGTCAGATTCTTCAACACATCCACTTCCATCATTCGAATAATAAACTTCTTGTACGGTTCCATTACTATTGTATTGAGCCGTATCTTTATTACATCCTACGGCGTGATCATAGTCTTCTAAAATTTCTTGACCATCAACTACAAAACCCTCTTTGAAATACTCCCATTTCCCTACAATAGAAGTAGAACTTTTTTCGTCATCATTATTACAAGAAATAAGGCTTAATCCAACTAAAGTTACAAATAAAAAAAAGTGTTTTTTCATGATAAAAAGTTTTATAATTATGTTGTAAAGATAAATTAAAAATTAACTTTCATTTATTTTTAAAAAGGTATTTAGAAAAGAACTAACTTACAACGAGTATTATCAATTAAAAGTATTTAAAAATCTACATCTTCGTAATCACCAATTCCACTCGTCTATCCAATTCCGGACCTTTACCCAAAGGCTTGGTATTTCCATAACCTTTGAACGTTAATCGTTCTTTAGCTACTTTTTTTAGTATCAAATATTTATACACCTTTTCAGCTCGATTATGCGATAATTTTCTTTTTTTGGTGTCTTTGTCAATGGCTTCCTTGTGATTAGGCGGAGTACAACAAATATGACCTTGGATTTCAATATGAATGTTTTTGTGTTTCTGAAGCATTTTTGCCAATTTGTCCAATTCATTTTTACATTTTAAGGTCAAAACGCTGCTTCCTCGTTCAAAAAGCATATCAGATAGTAATATTCGGTCACCTACGATATTTTCTTTATTAAATGTAGTATAAACGCCCGGTATTTTTAGTTCTACTTTTGGAAGCGGCTTCATGTTCAGCACAATATCCACTCTTCGATTTTTAGAACGAACAGCCGGTAAATTATCTAAAATATCATCTTCAATTAAAATTCTTCCTTTTCCTTCAATTGTCACAATGATTTTATTGGTAATGCCGTTTTCAATGATTTTGTTTTTTACTTTATTGGCTCGTTCGGTGGAAAGTTTTCGGTTGTATTCATCTTTTCCAATATCGTCACAATACCCAAAAATTTGGATACTTTCAATTCGGGTACTATCTGTTTTTTTGATAAAATCAACTAATTCAGTAGTCTTTTTAGGGTCAACTTCAGACTTATTCGTATCAAAATAAATGGAATGCACAATTTCTTCTTGGGCGATTCCTCCAAACGAAATAAAAAAGAATAGTAAAAGAGAAAAGAAACGAATCATCATTTTTTTATAATTTTATTGTATTCGTTACTATTAGCCAACAATTCAGTAGCTTTTTTTACCTCAGAATTATTTTGAATGTAATATTGATAAAGTCCTTCTTTGTATTGATACCTTTTAATCAATTCATCCAAAAGCAATTCTTTGATTTCGTTTTTGTTTTTGTCTAACTGAATATCTTCGCTTTTTCGCAAAGCAGTCATCAAGTTTTGGTATTCGGCTTTGATGTTTTCGTCAATTTTTTCGTTTTGAGCGGCTTCTAACGTCTTTTTTAATTGTTTTTCGGTCTCTGTGTCGAACGAGAAGTTTTCTTTCTTTAAAAACGCTTTAAAATCCGCAAAATCCGTATCTGAAATAGTTGGAATTGTATTCCCCGGATTTGGATTTTTATAAAAATAAGCTGTGGCATAATTAAAAATAGCATCATTTTTTTGAAGAGCTTCGGCAATGGCACTCAATTTTGTTTCTGCTAATTCCACGTCCGGTTGAATTCCTCCGCCATCATAAACGGTTCTTCCTTTTCGGGTTTTAAAGGCATTGAAGTTTTTTGCGTCGGTTTTAATCGCTTTTCCTTCCGCATCTTTTTTCGAATAATCCAACGCTTGAATACATCTGCCGGAAGGCGTATAATATCTGGAAATCGTCACTTTTACCTGCGTTCCATACGTTAAATCCAGCGGACGTTGCACCAATCCTTTCCCGAAACTGCGGCTTCCCACCACAACGGCACGATCCAAATCTTGCAATGCACCGGAAACAATTTCGCTTGCTGAAGCACTTTTTCCATCCACTAAAACAACCAAAGGAATGTCTAAATCAACCGGTTCGCGAGTCGTTTTATAGGATTGATTGTGTTTTTCAATTTTCGATTTGGTGGTCACAATCACTTCTCCTTTCGGAACAAATAAATTACAAATGTTAACGGCTTCTCCCAATAATCCACCAGGATTCCCTCGTAAATCTAAAATGATACGCTCAGCACCTTTAGATTTCAAATCCAATAATGCCGCTTGTGTTTCAAAAGAGGCTTTTTTATTGAATTGGGTCAAAACTATATACCCGGTTTTCTCATCTACTTTGCCATAAAACGGAACAGCTTTTACTTCTACTTCGTCCAACACAATGGTAGCCGTTTGCGTTTTTCCTTGACGGATGAATTTTATTTCTACTTTGGCATTTTTCGCACCTCGCATCAAGGCAGAAGCATCTTCTTTGTAATCTTTCAAATTTACATCGCCAATTTGAAAGATTTCATCGCCGGCTTTTAAACCTGCTTTGTCGGCCGGATAATCTTTGTAGGGTTCTTTGATAATGATTTTACCGTCTTTTCGGGTAATCATGGCTCCAATTCCGGTATATTCGCCCGTATTGTTGATTTTAAATTTTACCACATCCGCTTCGTTGAAATAGTTGGTGTAGGGATCCAAATCGGCCAACATACTTTTGATGGCTTTGTCCATCATTTCACCCGGATTGGTCTCGTCAACATAGTTCATGTTCACGGTTTTAAACAAATTGGTGAAGATTTCAATTTGCTTGGCAATTTCAAAAAAATCTTCCTTAAAACTACTTCCCACCAAAATAAATCCGCTGAGAACAATCGGAAGTAGATATCTTTTTTTAATTTTTAAAAGGGTATTAAACATTTTTCTTTTTCAATTTTTTTCGAATAATAAAAATAACGGCAACTAAAATAAGAATAAAAGGCCAAATATGAAGTAAACCAATAAAGAAACTCGAAATTCCGTTCCATCCGGATTTTACTGCGTTCCACATTTTAGTCCCATAGGAAACAGTGGCATTGTCTGCATCAGCCACTTTTTTATAGAATTCGATGGTCACGGTGCTCAATGAAACGCGGTTTTGTAAATATTTTAATTGTCCTTCTTTCGCTTCAATTTCTTCCCGAATAACCGATAATTCTTTTTCAATTTCCAAAATTTCGGAAACTTTAGTCGCCTTCGAAAGCAACTCAAGATAACGAGCTTCCAACGTTTTCTTGGCTTTTAAACGGGCTTCAATATCGATAAATTCGGCCGTAACGTCTTGAGCAGAAATTTCTTTTCGGTCAAAATAGGCCACGCCTTTTCCAACATCCGCCAAAAAAGCATCAAAATTAGCGTTTGGAATGCGAACTGTAATCGTTCTGTAAAGTGAATTGTAGTCTTTTCCTTCCGTATCACTTTGCACATAGGCTTTGTTTTTCTTGACGGATGCAATAATTTGCTGATAGGTAGCGTCTAAATCTTGCGATTCATAGCGAAGATTGCTCTCTTTGATGATTTTTTGTTCGGTTTGGGCTTCAAAATTGCCTGAAGCGGCTTTGTCGTCTATCATTGCCGGAGCAGCAACTTCTTCTGTAACTGCTGTTTCATAAACAGTATTATCCGGATTTCCTCCACACATCAACGGAAAAACCAAGAGGGAAAGGTAGGCTATTGCTAATTTCATAAAGAATTGATTTAGAAGTAAAACGAAAATCTCTCAAAAAACGTACAACAACAATCGAACCAATTTTTACGACTGAATTTCCTTGATGAATTTCTCAAACAATTGAATCGTTTTTTCGTTCATTTCGGTAAAAGTCATCGCTTCTTTGCTTTGGTAAAAAAACATCATGGCATACGGCTTATCGAGGTTTTCGAATAAAATACTTTTGTTTAACCGATAACATTCGCGAAGCAACCGTTTGTAGTAATTGCGATCGACAGCTTTTTTAAAATATTTCTTAGAAACCGAAACCCCAAACTTAATTTTCTCGTCATTCTCCAATTCAACCTGAGCAAAAACCAACCGCAACGGATATTTAGAAACCGATTTTCCCTCCGAAAACAGCAAATCGATTTGCTTTTGGCTTTTGAGTTTTTCGTGTTTGGGATAAGTGAAAGACATGGGGCAAAAGTACAAAAAGGTTTTGAGTGAATAATTACAGTTATTCAAACAAAAAAATCCGAACATTACGTTCGGATTTTCTTTTATTTCGTTTTTGGATAGACATTATTCTCTTGATTCACATCGGCCATTAAACCACTCGGGTCAATCATCACCGATTTAATTTTTGCTTTTGTTTGTGAAAGTGGCAATTCATACGTTGGATACGCCCAATCCCAGCCTTTCAAAACGGTTCGTTTTACTTGCGGATACGGGTTTTCTTTTTCCCATCGCATTAACGGGTTTGGAATATAAAAACTTTCAACTGTGCCGTCTTCGTAGGAAATTAAAATATCCAACGGCATGGGCATTCTTCCGATGCGTTCTAAAGTAACTTTTCCGTTATCGTCGATGTTTTTTATGCCGTAATCAATCGTATTGGTTGTTTGCGTCCAATCCACCAAATACCAATCTAACACCGCTCCTGAAACGCGTTCTGCCGAGCGTTTAAAATCATTGGGCGTTGGATGCGTAAATTGATAATCGTGGTAATAGCGTTTTAAGGTTTTAAACATATTCTCCATACCAATTACATACGCCAATTGGGTCAAGAAAACGGTTCCTTTGCTGTACGAAGAAATGCCGTACACCATATTTTCATCATATCGATCAGCATGCGTAGATTGCGGTTGCTCACGACCGGTGCTCACCATATAGAAATAGTTGTTGTACGCACTTTGAAACGGGTTTTCGTCCTCTTTTTTGTTTTTAGGTGGCATCACTTGCGTCATCGCCATGTCGGAAATAAAAGAAGTAAATCCTTCGTCCATCCATTCGTGTTTACTTTCGTTGGTTGCCAACACATGCTGAAACCAAATATGAGCCAATTCATGAGCCGTTACGCCTACTAAACTGCCTAACGAACGTTTTCCGGTGATGAGCGTACACATGGCATATTCCATTCCGCCATCGCCACCTTGAATCACAGAATATTGTTTGTATGGATATTGCCCGATTGTTTTATTAAAAAAACGCAACAATTCCGCTGTTTTAGGTTGTAAAGCTTTCCAGTTTTCAAGGATTTCTTTATCGTTTTTGTAAAAGAAATGAAGCTCCACTCCGTTTTCTCCGATGATTTTATCGTGAATATAATTGTTATCGGCACCCCAAGCAAAATCATGCACTTTAGGAGCTACGAAATGCCAAGTTAAGGTTTTGGTTTTTTTCGGATGATTCACCACCACGCCTTCATCTTGATAACCGTGACCGATTTCATTTTTGTTTTGCAAATAACCGGAAGCACCAATCGTGTAGGTTTTATCAATCGTAATTTTTACATCAAAATTACCCCAAACACCGTGAAATTCTCTTCCGATATAAGGGTCAGCGTGCCAGCCTTCAAAATCAAATTCACAAATTTTCGGATACCATTGCGTCATCGAAAGAGCTACACCTTCGGAACTGTTTCTTCCCGAACGACGAATTTGCTCTGGTACTTGTCCGTCAAAATCCAACGTAAAAGTCGATTTTGATTTGGGAAGAATGGGTTTTACTAACGTAACTTCTAAAATGGTTCCCACTACTTTTGTCACAGCAACTTGTCCGTCTTGTTTGAAATTAGCGATTTTTAAATAGCCAATTTGCTCCGGTTTCAAGGTAGAAATTCTACTTTCTTTGACTTCTTTGTCGCCTACTTTAAAGCTTTTTACCATTCGTTTATCGGGATCGGTTATCGTTTGTAAACGAATATCCATTTCGCTTCCCGGTTGAAATGCATTAAAATACAAATGATAAAACACCTTGCGAAGTGTGTCATTTGAATTGTTGGAATATTCCAATGTTTGCGTTCCTTTGTATTGAAAGGTTTTCACATCCATTGACAACTCCATTTTGTAATCGACTTGTTGTTGCCAATAACCGGGATTAGGGTTGTTTTGGGCAAAAACGACTCCCGAAAGTAGACAAATTGAAAGGATAAAAAGTTGTTTCATTGGTTTTTATTTTGACATTTTTTCTGCCATTAAAATAGCATTATACGCATTCACAATTTTTCCTGTTCCGGATAATTCGGTAAAGTTGGCTTTGTTTGAATTTTCTCCACCAATAGCAATCGTTCTGTTGATTAAAACGCCGCTTTCTTTAAGGATTTGTTTTACTTGAGCTGCTTTTAAATTTGGATAATACGAACGAATCAAAGCCGCAACACCGGCCGCATTTGGCGATGCCATAGAAGTTCCTTGCTCGTATTTAAATTCTTGGTTAGGCACAGTGGCGTAAATTTTTACACCGGGAGCAAAAACATCTACATCTTTTTTTCCGTAGTTAGAAAAAGTCGCAACCATCTTTGTGCCATATTCATAATTTAATGCTCCGATTTTAATGAAATTAGAAGCAATTTCCTGTTCGCCCACGCGGTCATTTGGGTAGCTTTCCACCACATCTAAATTGTCGGTGTCGTTTCCAGCTGCGTGCACGAACAATACATCTTTGCTTTCCGCATATTTAATAGCGTCATGCACCCACTCTTTTTGAGGAGAATAGCCTTTTCCAAAACTACCGTTAATTACTTTTGCTCCGTTATCTACCGCATAACGAATGGCCAATGCGATGTCTTTGTCGTATTCATCGCCATTTGGCACTGCACGAATAGCCATAATTTCAACATCTGTAATCACACCGTCGCCTCCTAAATTATTTCCACGCACTTGGGCAATAATTCCCGCTACGTGAGTGCCATGCATAGCATATTTTTTATCCGGTCCCCAAACTTGATTGTTGCCATAATATTTAGTGGAAAAATCTTCAGGGTTGTCACCTAAAATCTTGCGACCGTCATATTCCAAATTCAAATTATAGTTCAATTGGTCATAGATATAATCTTTGAAGTCATTGATTTCTTTTTTAAACTCTTCAACCGTAGTGGTTGAAAGTACTTGAAGCATAACCAATTTATAATTTCCCAAAGTAGCATCTGTCGTTAAAATGGATTTGATGTCTTGAAGGGTGTAATTTTCTTTTTTCAAATGGTCGGAAATGGCTTTGTCTGCTGCTAAAATAAAATCCAATTGCTGTTTATTACCCAAAATTTCTTCTTTTTTGCTATCGTATTTTGCTTGAAGCTTTTTATACGCTTCTGAACCGTCATCTCCCTTTTTAAGCAAACGAATAAACTCATAGTTTTCATGAATGCCGTTGCCAAGGAAATTCCAACCGTGAATATCATCTACATATCCGTTTTTATCATCATCGATTCCGTTTCCGGGAATTTCTTTAGCGTTCGTCCAAACGCGACCTTTTAAATCATCGTGTTCAATGTCGGTACCGCTATCGATAACCGCAACAATTACCTTTTGACCTTTTCTGTTTTTAAGAAGTTCATTATAGGCTCGGTCTATACTCATTCCGGGAATCGTATCTTTGATGAGGTCTAAATGACTCCAACGCAACAATTCTGCATCAGTTATTTTAGCGTTTTTTAAAGGAACGCTTTCAGATGTAATCGGTTTTAATTGTTGGTAAGCTATATTTTTTTGGGTACTGCAACCGGTTAACAAAACACCGGAAACAGCTAAGAGAGATAAAGATTTAATAGAATTCATTATTTGATTTTTGGAGTAAAAATAGGATTTTTAAAAGCTAAAGTAACGAGATTAACACTATGTTAAGACATCTTCACAACGGAAAACTTCTTTCAAACGAACGCCTTTTTCGGTTTTTTCAACCGTGATGATTTCGTTATGAGCATCGTGTTCTAAAAATAAATAATAATTATTTTCTGCTGCGGCATTCATAAATTTCGCTTTTTCATCTAACGTTAAAAGCGGTCGAGTATCATAACCCATCACATACGGAATGGGAATATGTCCGGCTGTAGCCAATAAATCGGCACAAAAAACGATGGTTTTGTCTTGGTATTGGATGTGAGGCAACATTTGTTTTTCGGTATGACCATCCGCATAAAAAATGCCGAAATTTAATTCTTCAGAAAAGCCAAAATCTGAATTTGGTCTTTTGATAAAATTTAGCTGACCACTTTCTTGCATTGGAATGATATTTTCGTGCAAAAAAGAAGCTTTTTCTCTTGAATTGGGTTTCGTTGCCCATTCCCAATGATTTTCATTCGTCCAAAATTTCGCATTTTTAAAAGCGACTTCATAACCGGTTCGGTCTTTGTTCCAATTGACACTTCCGCCACAGTGATCAAAATGAAGATGCGTCATAAAAACATCCGTCACATCATCACGATGAAAACCATATTTTGCTAAGGATTTATCTAACGAATGTTCGCCCCAAAGGGAATAATAGCCAAAAAATTTATCCGATTGTTTGTTGCCCATTCCGGTGTCAATCAACGTCAATCGATTTCCGTTTTCAATCAATAAACAACGTGCAGCAATATCAATTAGGTTGTTTTCATCTGCGGGATTGGTTCGGCTCCAGATGGTTTTTGGCACCACGCCAAACATGGCTCCGCCGTCGAGTTTAAAATTTCCGGCTTCAATGGGGTATAGTTTCATAATCGTAATTTGAAGTAAAATGTTTCGCAAATTACTAAAAACTTATCTTTTCAAAGCGGAATTATAACTATTTTCTATCAATACATTCGTTATAAAAATGTTAGAATTTATTTTAATTTTCTAGTTTTGCCGTATATTTGCCTTTTATTTAGACAAAATCAAAATAACTTATGATAAAAGTTTCAGATACAGCCAGAAAAAAAATCATCGATTTGATGCAAGATGATGGTTTTGATGCCGCTCGTGACTATGTTCGTGTAGGCGTAAAAAGCGGTGGATGTTCCGGTTTGTCTTATGATTTAAAATTCGACAAAGAAATCGGAGAAAACGATAAAGTATTCGAAGACAACGATATAAAAGTAGCGGTAGAAAAGAAAAGTTTTCTCTATTTAGCCGGAACAATTTTAGAATTTTCAGGGGGATTAAACGGAAAAGGATTTGTGTTCAACAACCCGAATGCGAATAGAACATGTGGATGCGGTGAAAGTTTTTCGTTGTAAATGAATCAAAAAAATCAAAAAAAATCAAAAAAAATCAAAAGAATTGAAAGTTAGCAAACAGTTATCTGATTTTATCTTAGATTTTTTAGATTCTTTCACTTTTTTAAACTAAAAATAATGGCAAAATATAATTCTTTCGAAGAAATGGAAGTTTACCAAAAAGCATTACAATTTGGTGTAAAAGTGTATAAACTAACATTAACAAATGAAAAAATTGCTAAAGATTATGGTCTAAAAGATCAATTACAAAGAGCTGCATTATCTATTTCTAACAATATTGCAGAAGGTTTTGAACGAGAAACCAAAAAAGAATTAATTCGATTTCTTTATATTTCAAAAGGTTCTGCGGGAGAGTTTAGAAATATGTTTAATTTTTTACAATTGTTAGAATATATCAATAACGAAAATTTTTATGAACATAGAAATGATGTTCTTGAAATTTCAAAACAATTAGGAAATTACATTAAGTATTTGAAAAATTTAGAAAAGCAGAATAAAATAAATCAAAAGAATCAAAAGGAATGAAAACAAGAAAATTGTAGCACTGACTTATTTTAGATTTTTTAGATTTTTCAATTTTTTAGATTAATAAATTATGGCAAAATATACAGAAGACGATTTAAAAGTTGAACTGGAAACCAAAGAATACGAATATGGTTTTTATACCGAATTAGATTCAGAAACGTTTCCGATTGGCTTAAATGAAGATATCGTTCGGGCAATTTCACTCAAAAAAGGAGAACCCGAATGGATGACCAATTGGCGTTTAGAAGCATTTCGTGCATGGTTGGAAATGACAGAGCCTGAATGGGCCAATGTGCAGTATGAAAAACCTGATTTCCAAGCGATTTCGTATTATTCAGCACCTAAAAAAGCGGATCCGAATAAAACATTAGACGATGTGGACCCGGAATTGCTAGCCATGTATAAAAAGTTGGGCATCTCGATAGATGAACAGAAAAAAATGAACAATGTGGCCATTGATATTGTGGTGGATTCCGTTTCTGTTGCTACCACTTTCAAAAAAACATTGGCGGAGAAAGGCATCATTTTCATGAGTATTTCTGAAGCCATCAAAGAACATCCGGAGTTGGTTCAGAAATACATTGGCAGTGTTGTTCCGCCCAAAGATAATTTTTATGCGGCATTGAACTCCGCTGTTTTTTCAGATGGAAGTTTTTGTTACATTCCAAAAGGCGTTCATTGTCCAATGGAATTATCCACGTATTTCCGTATCAATCAAGCGGGTACGGGTCAGTTTGAACGCACCTTAGTCATTGCTGATGAAGGCAGTTATGTTTCCTATTTAGAAGGCTGTACGGCTCCAAGTCGTGACGAAAATCAATTGCATGCTGCTGTAGTAGAGTTAATCGCTTTAGATAATGCCGAAATTAAATATTCCACCGTCCAAAACTGGTTTCCCGGAAACAAAGAAGGAAAAGGTGGCGTTTATAACTTTGTGACCAAACGAGGTTTATGCGAGAAAAACGCAAAAATTTCATGGACACAAGTAGAAACCGGTTCTGCTATCACCTGGAAATATCCTTCGTGTGTTTTGAAAGGCGATAATTCCATTGGCGAATTTTATTCGATTGCCGTAACCAATAATTACCAACAAGCCGATACCGGTACAAAGATGATTCATTTAGGAAAAAACACTAAGTCCACCATTATTTCTAAAGGAATTTCAGCAGGAAAATCGCAAAACAGTTACCGAGGTTTGGTTCAAATTTCGTCAAGAGCAGAAAATGCACGAAACTTTTCACAATGTGATTCGCTTTTAATGGGGAATAATTGTGGTGCTCACACCTTTCCCTACATCGAAAGTAAAAACACTACTGCCAAAATCGAACACGAAGCAACGACTTCCAAAATTGGAGAAGACCAAGTGTTTTATTGTAACCAACGAGGAATTCCAACTGAAAAAGCAATTGCATTAATCGTAAACGGATTCAGTAAAGAAGTACTGAATAAATTACCAATGGAATTTGCGGTGGAAGCACAAAAATTGTTGGAGATTTCACTTGAAGGATCAGTCGGATAACAAACTTAATGAATCTTAATCCCTTAATGGTTTAAAAAAAATAAAAATGTTAAGCATAAAAAATTTACACGCTTCCATCGAAGACAAAGAAATATTAAAAGGCATCAACCTTGAAATCAAAGCCGGCGAAGTACATGCCATTATGGGACCAAACGGTTCCGGAAAAAGTACGCTTTCAGCCGTTATTGCCGGAAATGAAAATTACGAAGTTACGGAAGGAACTGTCGAATTAGATGGAGAAGATTTAGCTGAATTAGCTCCCGAGGAAAGAGCTCACAAAGGTATTTTCTTATCGTTTCAATATCCGGTCGAAATACCGGGTGTCTCAGTAACAAACTTTATGAAAACAGCCATCAATGAACACCGAAAAGCCAACGGAAAAGAGGAAATGCCGGCCAACGAAATGCTAAAACTAATTCGTGAAAAATCAGAATTATTAGAAATCGACCGCAAGTTTTTATCTCGTTCGTTAAACGAAGGTTTTTCAGGTGGTGAGAAAAAACGTAATGAAATTTTTCAAATGGCAATGTTGGAACCCAAAATTGCTATTCTAGACGAAACGGATTCCGGTTTGGATATTGACGCGTTGCGAATTGTAGCAAATGGCGTAAACAAATTAAAAAGCGACGACAATGCCGTTTTAGTTATCACGCATTACCAACGTTTATTAGATTATATCGTTCCTGATTTTGTGCATGTGTTAATGGACGGAAAAATCGTTAAATCCGGCGGGAAAGAATTGGCGTTGGAGTTGGAAGAAAGAGGATACGATTGGATAAAAAGTGAATTAAATTAGTTTTCAGTCACAGTCACAGTTTACAGTAACTGCGACTGCGACTGAAAACTGCGACTGAAAACTGAACAAATGGATTTAAAAGAAAAACTCATATCATCCTTCATGGCTTTCGAAGAAAAAGTCGATGTAACGGCACAGCTACATGACATCCGAACTTCTGCCATCAAAAACTTTGAAAACAAAGGTTTCCCAACCAAAAAAGAGGAGGCTTGGAAATATACCTCACTGAATTCTGTATTAAAAAATGATTACTCTGTTTTTCCAAAAAGGGAAAATGCGATTGAATTCAAAGATGTAAAGAAATTTTTTCTACACGAAATTGATACGTATAAATTGGTTTTTGTGGATGGTAAATTCAGTTCGTTTTTATCGTCAACTACGCACGAAGGAATTGACGTTTGCTTGCTTTCTTCTGTGCTGACAAAGCCAAAATATAAAATGGTTTTGGATACCTATTTCAACCAAATTGCCAGCAAAGACGAGAGTTTAACCACGTTAAATACTGCTTTTGCCCAAGAAGGTGCTTACATCAACATTCCAAAAAGTAAAGTAGCTGATAAACCGATTGAAATCATTCATTTTTCAACAGGGGAAGAAAGTGCCTTGATGGTGCAACCTCGAAATTTGATTATTGTAGGCGAAAATGCTCACGTACAAATCATCGAACGTCATCAAAGTTTGAACAGTAATCCGGTGTTGACCAATTCAGTGACCGAAATTTTTGCTCAAAAACGAGCAATCGTCGATTATTATAAAATTCAAAACGACGAACAAACTGCCAATTTGATTGACAACACCTATATTTCTCAAAAACAGGAAAGTAGGGTGGCAGTTCATACGTTTTCTTTTGGTGGAAACATTACTCGAAACAACTTGAATTTCTATCATTTTGGTGAACGAATTGATTCCACCTTAAAAGGAATTACGATTATTGGCGACAAGCAACACGTGGATCATTACACCTTAGTGAATCACGCTACACCCAACTGCGAAAGCCATCAAAACTATAAAACTATTTTAGGAGGAAGTTCCACCGGCGTTTTCAACGGAAAGATTTTCGTGGAAAAAGAAGCCCAAAAAACCGATGCTTTTCAGCAAAACAACAACATTTTGTTGAGTGACAAAGCCACCATCAACGCCAAACCACAATTGGAAATTTTTGCCGATGATGTAAAGTGTTCACACGGTTGCACAATTGGTCAATTAGACGAAAGTGCAATGTTCTATATGCAACAACGCGGTATTCCGCAAAAAGAAGCCAAAGCGTTATTGCTATATGCCTTTTCCAACGAAGTCATCGAAAGCATCAAAATCCCTGAACTCAAACAACGCATCACGAAAATTATTGCGATGAAATTGGGAGTGAATTTGGGGTTTGATTTGTAGAAAAAATAAAATTTTTTAAAACCGTCATTGTTAATGGCGGTTTTTTTATTCCAAATTTTTATGTAAATTTATATTCTTGTCAACTAATCAATATCTATGAAACGTTTTTTAATACTTTTTTGTTTAACATTTTCTACTATGATTTTTGCTCAAATTACAGTAAAAAAGGATTCTGTTTTAGCAAAAAAGATTCAGTTATTTAATACTAATTATAAAGAATTTGAGGTTATTGGTAAATTACTTTATGCTGTTACTAAAGGAGATAGTTTAATTCAAATAGACTTGATTAATAACAAAGCTATTATTGTTAAAACAAATATTAAGAACATTTCAAAAACTAAACAAAACGAAATCATTGCTCTTACGGATAATGGTAAAGTTATAAAACAAATAAGTAGCAAGAAATTTATAGTAGTAGATTCTTTCGATGGAAATTCACATAAAATATTAATTGATAAAAATGATGATTTTATTATTGTTACTTCAAAATATGTCAGATATCAAAATGAAAATTTTATTCCAGAAGATGACTCTCCAATGTATAGAAAAGCTGGGAGAGTTCGAAAAAGCAAAACGTTGATTCCAACTGATGTTTATTATTTAGATGACGAAAATAGAGTTTGGTTTGGATATGATGCTGGCGAGTGGGGTGGAGATGTTTGTTTTTTTGATTTAGATAAAAAAAAGTTATTTTCCGAAGAATATATTGATACATCAGTTCCAAATGAAAATTATATTGAAGAAAAAACAGATAAATGGAATCCTAAAATTAGAAGGAAAACTAAAGCAGAAGAATTAAAAGATTATCCTGATAAAGTCAAGGTAATCGAAAGAGATACAATTTTAAAGTTTCCTTCAAATCTGTATATTTCCAACATAAAAGGTGTTGCTCAAAACGAAAAAGGAGATTATTACATTGCTACAAGTATGATGCATTTTAGTTTAAGATCTGAATTATCAAAAAAAATTAAAACAGACCACAAAGATTTCTACAAAAAAATTGACATTTCTGATGTATTAGAACACAAAGTTTATGAAGAAAAAAAATGGGAATATGTTGATGATGATGGTAAAATAAAGGAAACAACCAGTCATCCATGGAAAGAATCTTTAGAGTATTTAGGAGGAATTACATATAATCCTTATGATAAAAAAGTTTATTATTATACTAATAATGGATTTTGGAAAATTATAGAAAATGAAAACACATACTCCAAAGAATTTATCTTTAGACCATGGATTAATTGGACCTATGGAATGGAAGATGCTGTTGGTTACCAAATGAATGTTACTGAATTTGAATTCATAAGTGAAAAAGAATTAGTATTTTTAACCACAAACAATGGAATTGGCTATTTCGACGGAAAATCAGTTAAATACTTTAAATAAATATTTTAAAACTTTGCGTCCTTTGCGTTTTTGCTTTGTGCCCTTTGCGGTTAAATTATAACTTAATAGATGAAATAACATCCCTCATCATCCCATTAAAATCAAAATCCTCATCCTCCGTCAATCCAAAACGAACAATCACCATTTCTTTACTCGGAATAATGATGACTTTTTGCCCTTGATAACCACTCGCGTAATACATGTCTTTCGGAACATCAGGATACGTTCCGCCGGCATTTAACCAAAAATGACCACCATAAGCACCGTTGGAAGTAGGAGTAGGTGTTGCCACATACTTCGCCCAACTTTTATCGAAAATCTGCACACCATTCCAATTGCCTTCGTGCAAATAAAGCAAGCCAAATTTAGCCCAATCACGAGCCGTTGCCCAACCATACGAAGAACCAACGAAATTCCCGGCCATATCCGGTTCAATTAACATCGAATGCATACCAATTTTATCAATTAATGACGAATACCAAAAATCTAAATATTCCTGATGCGTTGTAAATTGTCTTCGCAAAATTCCGGAAAGCAAATTGGTTGTTCCCGAAGAGTAATTCCAATGCGTGTTGGGGGCAAAAGCAGCCGGTTTTTCCAATTGCACTTTTGGCATATCTTCGGCTAAGAATAACATTTCCGTTACATCCGAAATTTTCCCATAATCTTCTTCCCATTCCAAACCGGAATTCATTTGAATCAAATGATGCAACGTAATTTTGGAACGTTCATCTTTCGCCCATTCCGGTAAACCAACGGGTTGATTAATGTTAATTTTTCCTTGTTGCTGTAAAATTCCAAAATAAGTCGCCGTGATACTTTTGGTCATCGACCAACCCAAGAATTTGGTGTTTTTAGAAAAACCGTCTTCGTATTTCTCAGCAATGATTTTGTCTTTATAAATGACCAAAAGAGCTCGTGTTCGTTTGTTTTTTTCACCTTTTTTATCAAAAGCATTCGCAACCGCTTGATTCAGTTTTTCGTAATTCACTTCCGGAAAAACGCTGTCTTTGGGTTCCAAATTTCCATACGGAAAAGGTAAATTAAGAGCTGTTTTATTTCGTTTCGGAACCAAATACGGTTTTGTTTCATCAAAATCATCATTTATTAAAGTAGCTCCCAAACCTTCTCGGTAAATGGCTTTGCGTTTTTTTAATCCGAAAGCAGAAGAAATAACAAATTTTCCTTCTTTATTGATTTCATTGGTTGCCAAACGAACATTATCTATATCATTATCGCCACTTTCAATAATTTCGAGTGATCGTCCGTCAATAAAATGTCCCGAAGCCACACTTTTAGCCGAAAAACCGGATACAATATCTAATTTAGGATAAGTTGTTACGCCCACATAAACGACAACCAGTATAAGCAAAACACTTAAAAATTTGAAAATCTTTTTCATTTGAAATGTTATTTCGTGCAATGTATAAAATAATAAGAAATAAAAAACAGCATTTGAGGTATTTCAGCTCTCACAATTCATAAAAATTCGTGAATTTGTGGCGGTTACGACTTCCTTTTTTACTACTTTTGTATTTAGAATTTTTCTAAATAAAAATGATAGATAGTCAAAAAATAAGAGCAGATTTCCCGATACTTTCTCAAACCGTAAACGGAAAACCGCTTGTTTATTTCGATAACGCCGCCACTTCGCAAAAACCTCAAGTGGTAATTGATGCTGAAGCGAATTATTACAAAGAAATTAATGCCAATATTCATCGTGGAGTGCATACTTTGAGTCAATTGGCTACCGATGCATACGAAGCGTCTCGTCAAAAAATTCAACAACATATCAATGCTAAATTCAGCCACGAAGTGCTTTTTACTTCCGGCACTACACACGGTATTAATTTGGTAGCGAATGGATTTGCGAGTTTTCTGAAACCGGGTGATGAGGTCATGGTTTCAGCTCTAGAACACCACAGCAACATTGTTCCTTGGCAAATGCTTTGCGAAAAAACGGGAGCGAAATTAGTCGTGATTCCGATGAACGAAACCGGTGAATTAATTCAAACTGAATACGAACGATTACTTTCACAAAAAACCAAAATCGTAACCGTTAATCATATTTCAAATGCGTTGGGGACCATCAATCCAATCAAATGGATGATTGAAAAAGCTCATGAAGTCGGTGCTGCTGTTTTAATCGATGGAGCACAAGCAACGCCGCATCTAAAACCGGATGTTCAAGAACTAAATTGTGATTTTTATGTTTTTTCCGGACACAAAATCTGCGGACCAACCGGAACCGGAATTCTATACGGAAAAGAAGAATGGTTAAACAAATTACCTCCCTACCAAGGCGGAGGCGAAATGATTGCAACGGTTTCTTTTGAAAAAACCACGTATGCGGAATTGCCTCACAAATTCGAAGCCGGAACTCCAAATATTGCGGGAGGAATTGTCCTCGGAACCGCCATTGATTACCTCAATGCAATTGGTTTTGAAAACATTGCCGCCTACGAACACGAATTGTTAGAATACGGAACCAAACGATTACTAGAAATTGAAGGTTTAAAAATATATGGTACAGCATCTCAAAAAACTTCCGTAATTTCGTTTAATCTTGACGGTATTCATCCGTATGATGTTGGTACGATAATTGACAAGTTAGGAATAGCGGTTCGCACCGGACACCATTGTGCCCAGCCCATTATGGATTTTTATAAAATCCCCGGAACGTTGAGAGCTTCGTTTGCGTTTTACAATACCAAAGACGAAATTGATGCCTTGGTAGAAGCCGTTAAAAGAGCAAAAATGATGTTGAGTTAATTTAAAATAAAAGCACATGAAAACTATTTTTACCATTTTTTTATCTTTTTTTCTAGCCAAAGGATGTTCTGACACTTCAGATATTGACAATGCTGTAATTGAATACCAAGCGTTGTCTCGGGGTTTTTATAAAACAATAAAAATTGAAAATAAAAATGTATCCGTAGTAAATGCTCGTGATGAAAAACCAACCGAGTTAACCCTAACAAAGCAAGATTGGAAAGAATTAGTAGAAGCATTTCGTGAAATCAATTTAGAGAACATGAAAAACTTAAAAGCTCCAACGTCTAAAAGACTATATGACGGTGCAGCTCATGCCAACATTACCATTAATTTAGAGGGTAAAACCTATACTACGGATGGTTTTGACCACGGTTATCCGCCGGTTGAAATTGAAAATTTTATTAATAAATTAGTGCTTTTAACCATAAAAGAATAATATGACCATTCAAGAAATTCAAAATGAAATTGTGGATGAATTTTCGATGTTTGATGATTGGATGCAACGGTACGAATACATTATTGAACTCGGAAAAACATTGCCGTTGATTGATGAAAAATTTAAAACAGAAGAAAATATTATCAAAGGTTGCCAATCCAAAGTCTGGTTGCAGGGTGAAGAACAGAATGGTAAGATTGCTTTCACAGCGGATAGTGATGCCATTTTAACCAAAGGAATCATCGCTATTTTAATTCGAGCGTTTTCCAACCAAAAACCGGCTGATATTTTAAAAGCCAACACTGATTTTATTGATGAAATTGGGTTAAAAGAACATCTATCTCCAACTAGAGCAAACGGTTTGGTCTCCATGATTAAACAAATAAAAATGTATGCGTTAGCTTTTGAAGCGAAGAATTAAAAAATAAAGACTTATTGACTTTGTGCCTTGGTGGCAAAAAAACTTAGAAGTAAACAAAATGGAAGAATATAAAGACGAAATAAACCTAGGCGAATCAGTGGTTAAAGTCTTAAAAGGAATTTACGACCCCGAAATACCAGTCGATATTTACGAACTCGGATTAATCTACGATGTCATGATTAACGAAGACAACGACGTAAAAGTTTTAATGACTTTAACTTCACCTAATTGTCCCGTTGCTGAAACATTGCCAAGAGAAGTAGAAGAAAAAATAAAATCCATTGATGCCGTTAAATCTTGCGAAGTAGAAATTACTTTCGATCCACCTTGGTCAAAAGATTTAATGAGCGAAGAAGCAAAATTAGAATTAGGGATGCTATAAGAAGTAAACAGTTTTCAGTCGCAGTTTTCAGTAACTAGAATCTGAATACTGCGACTCTAAACTGCGACTGAAGACTTAAAATATGAACGAAATCATCAACAAAGTAGCCAACTCATCACTCGAAGTGTTCGATTTAGAGGATTATTATCCCACCGGAATTCGAACACAAATTGATATTGCTCAATGGTTGGAGGAAGGTTTTTTGTTAAAAGAAAAAGACTTCCGCGAAGCCTTAAAAAACTATGATTGGTCGCAATACCAAAACCATTTTGTGGCGATTCATTGTTCTACCGAGGCCATTTTACCGGCCTGGGCAACCATTTTGGTAACGGTACATTTGCAACCATTTGCAAAAAAAATCATTTTAGGGAAAAAAGAAGAAATCGACACTTTATTATACAATGAACTACTCAATCAAATCGATTATTCTATCTACAGTAATAAACCGGTTATTTTAAAAGGATGTTCTAAAAAACCTGTACCGGAATCGGCTTATATTTTTGCCGTGCAAAATCTTCAAAAAGTAGCCAAAAGCGTGATGTTTGGTGAAGCGTGTTCCGCTGTTCCGTTATTCAAAAATAAAAGTTAAAAAAAAACATTACTTTTGTCCTTATTTTTAACACTAAAATTATGCTTAAAAAATTACTTTTAATTGTATTATTTGTTGGATCAACAGTGATGGCTCAAGACGGAGTGGTTAAATCTGTTGAAGAAGTTGCAAAAAAAATTGAAGATACTACCGCAACAAAAGGATGGACTAAAAAAGGGAATTTCAATTTTTTAGCCAATCAATCAACTTTTTCTAATTGGTTAGCGGGCGGACAATCAAATTTGGCTATTTCAGCAGGGATTAATTATGATTTCAATTACAAAAAAGAAGACTGGAGTTGGGATAACAAATTAATGGTAAACTATGGCGTTACCAAAATTAAAGGTCAAGAAATATTAAAATCAGATGACCGTTTTGAATTCAATTCCTTAGCCGGTAAAAAAGCAACCGGTTATTGGTATTATTCGATGTTTTTAAACTTAAAAACGCAATTAACAACTGATTTAGGAAATCCGGCACCGGGCTTTACTTTACCTAAATCAACCAGTTTCTTTTCGCCGGCATTTTTACAAGTTGGTCCCGGTATGATGTGGAGAAAAAGCGAAAACCTAAAAGTGAATATAGCACCGTTAACTTCTCGTTTTGTTTTTGTGATGGATCAAGATTTGGCTGACTTAGGAGCATTTGGAGTTGATCCGGGCGATAATATGCGTTTTGAATTTGGAGCCTCGCTTTCGGCGTATTACAAAACAAAACTATTCGAAAATGTAAGCATGGAAAACATTTTGAATTTATATACCAACTACCTCGAAGACCCTCAAAATGTTGATTTAGATTATCAAATCAATATTGTGATGAAGGTAAACAAGTATTTGTCAACCAATTTGGCCTTTCAAACCATTTATGACGATAATGCTTTTGAAGGATTTCAAACCAGACAAGTTATTGGGTTAGGCGTGAATTTCGGATTTTAAAAAATATTTTCCACAGAATCTTGTCATTCCGAGGAACGAGGAATCTCATAAAAAAAATTATGAAATTTTTCGTTTCTCGGAATCTTTTTTGGGCGAACGGGCGGGTTTTACGTTCCAAGTTTTTCAAAAAAAATTAAGTTTTGCAAGCCACCCAAAGAGCTTCCGTTGGTCGCTTTTGTTTGTCAGCAAAACTAAAAATTTTTTCAAAAAAGCTTTCCACTTCAACCCCTGTCGCAGTTTGTGCTGTTTTTAATCTTCTTCAACAGCATCTTTGTAATCCGGATACAAAAATTTGTTGTAAGGGAATCGGGTAACATGAATTTCTCTTACGGCTTCATATACTTTTTCCCTAAATTCTTCAAAGTTTTCTTTTTCAGTAGCCGAAATAAAAAGGGCATTTTTTTCACCAACATTACTCATCCAAGTAGTTTTCCATTCTTCTAGAGAATAGTGTTTTGAGGTTCGCTCAATCATTAAATCATGTTCATCAAAATAAGCGGGTTTATACGCATCTATTTTGTTAAAAACCATAATGGTTGGTTTATCTACACTTTTTATATCTTGCAAAATTTGATTTACCGAGGCAATATGATCTTCAAAATCCGGATGTGAAATATCCACCACGTGAAGCAACAAATCGGCTTCGCGAACTTCATCCAGCGTACTTTTAAAGGATTCTACTAATTGTGTCGGCAATTTTCGAATAAAACCCACTGTATCCGAAAGTAAAAAAGGTAAATTTTTAATCACTACTTTACGAACAGTGGTGTCTAAAGTGGCGAATAGTTTGTTTTCCACAAAAACGTCACTTTTTCCAACGGCATTCATCAACGTTGATTTCCCCACATTGGTATAACCGACTAAAGCTACGCGAACCATTGCTCCACGATTACTGCGTTGCACCGACATTTGTTTGTCAATTGTTTTGATTTTGTCTTTCAATAAAGCAATTCGATCACGCACAATTCGTCGGTCAGTTTCAATCTCCGTTTCCCCCGGACCACGCATACCGATTCCTCCTCTTTGACGTTCCAAGTGGGTCCACATTCCGGATAATCTCGGTAGTAAATATTGACACTGAGCGAGTTCTACTTGTGTTCTCGCATACGAAGTTTCGGCACGTTGTGCAAAAATATCTAAAATTAGGTTAGTTCGGTCTAATACTTTACAATCTAAAATTTTGGTTATATTTTTTTGCTGAGCCGGAGAAAGTTCGTCATCAAAAATAACGGTTGAAACGCTATTTTCTTTGATATAATGATGAATTTCATCCATTTTTCCGGTTCCCACAAACGTTTTAGGATTTGGTTTTTCTAATTTCTGCCAAAAACGTTTTATTACTTCACCCCCTGCCGTAAAAGTCAAGAATTCTAATTCATCTAAATATTCGTTTAACTTAGATTCATCTTGCTCTTTCGTGACAATTCCTACAACAACCGTTTTTTCAAAATTTATTTTTTCTTTTTCCAGCATAATTTATAAATGTTATGCAAAATTAGGCATTTCCAAGAGGTTATGAACAATTTCATAAATTAGAAATACAGTTTTTTCGAGTATATTTTAGTTAAAAATCAAAATAATGTTAGCTAATTCTTAATTTTTGTTAAATTTGACCTTCTAAACTTACAAAAAATTAATCAAAAACAACCTAAACTTTCATTTTATGAAAAGAATTACTTTAGTTTTACTATTGTTTTTATTGACAAGTATAGGGTATTCGCAATTCACGGAAAACTTTGATAGCGGTATACCCTCAACTTGGGCAATATTTGACAATGGTATAGGTTCCAATCCTTGGACCGTAAACACCGCACTAGCATGTGAGGGCACAACTACTGCATTTGTTAAT